>ENA-UOOH01000054-UOOH01000054.1-fermentation-metagenome-genome-assembly--contig:-NODE-54-length-119932-cov-25.089275_pt1 | contig 119932 bp, 99 predicted proteins | sample MGYA00245778_ERZ724025 | MGnify/ENA primary metagenome ERZ724025 (study PRJEB28704, sample SAMN03018313) | fermentation metagenome | biome: anthropogenic terrestrial biome; feature: soil... | reverse complement strand
AAAGTTTTCATTATTATTTGTGCCGCCTTCAGAGCGGCGGAATGGGTGTTTTTATATTGAAACGCAGTATCAAGACCAAATTTTCTGCCATAATGTGGCTCAGCATTATTATATTTCTGGCCGTGGTTTTAACCTTCCCCAAATGGATAAGCTTATTTTATCCTGAGCCGCACCGCAACCTGGTATTTTCTGCTGCTTACGAATATAAGGTTGATCCCTATCTGGTCTTTGCCATCATCAGGGCGGAAAGCAAGTACCAGAATGGGGCCGAGTCTCCGGCCGGGGCGCGGGGACTTATGCAGATTATGCCCGAAACGGCCCGCTGGATAGCGGAACAGCAGGGAATAAGCGACTTTGATCCGGATAGCCTGCATGACCCGGAGACCAATATACGTTTCGGCTGCTGGTATCTGGCTGATCTTAACCGCGAATTTGATGGCCGCACTCCCCTGGTAGTGGCCGCCTATAATGCCGGGCGGGGAAAGCTTAATGAATGGATGACCGAGGAGAAATGGGACGGAAGCCCCGACTCAATTGAGAAGATCCCTTTCCGGGAGACCCGGCTTTACGTTAAAAGCGTACTCAAGAACTATGAAGCCTACCAGGCTATTTATAAATGATATAAATAGATTTTCTTTAATCCCTGTGCCCGGAGGCAGTATCCTGAAATGCCGGGTTTAGAATAAGGGGTCAGAGGATTCAATTGCGTTACTGCTGATATAATTTGATTATGACAACCCTGCTGAGAAGCGGGGTTTTTTGTTGCCCGGACAATACGGAAACGGTATAAGATGGAATAAAGCTGATGCTTGTCTAATATAATGTCCCATAAATATCGTTTTAAAGGGGGACAAGTGCATGTTTAAGTTGCAAAAGAAGCTGCCGCTTGCCTTGGGCGGATTATTACTGCTTCTTATCGCTCTGTTGGCAATTCTTATATATAAACATAACCTGGCGGTTTATACTGCAAATCTGGATACCCGGCCGCTGAATGCGGGCCTGTGCCGGCCGGTCCGCTCGCTCGAACCGGCTGCGCTTACCGAGCATCAGGAACGCCTGATCGCATCGGCCATCTATGAAGGCCTGCTCTGCTACGACGGCAGCTCCGGCGAGCTCAAGCCCCGTTTGGCCAGAAAGTGGAAATACTCCTCCGATGGCAAAACTCTTACCCTGGAATTAAACGACAAGGCTAAATTCCATAACGGTAAGAAAATTACTGCTGCTGCGGTTAAGGCTGCCTGGGAAAAGAGCTTTAGCAGCAGCAAAGAATGGTCTAACATCAGCATGTTCCTTACTATAGTGGGCAGCAATGCCATGCTGGATGGTTATAAGCAGGATATCTCCGGCATTCAGGCAGTTAACGGCAGTACCCTGAAAATAGTATTCGACCAGCCCAATACCGCATTTGTCTATATGCTTACCAGTCCCGTTTTCTGGGTCTATGACAGCAGCCAGGAAAGCGGACCTGCTCCCGGCACCGGGCCTTATATGCTTAAAGAAAATCGGGAAAACCAAAGTATCCTGCTGATTAGAAATGAGAAATACCACCAGGGGACGCCGCGGCTGAGCGCCATCAATTTTACCGTTTACGACGATGAGCTTAAGGCCTTGGAGGATTACAAGGCCGGCAAGCTTGATTACCTGGACTCCGTTCCCTTTGACCAGATAAAGGAGATCAAGAAAAACCCGGACTATAAAGAACGGTATATCAGCAGGCCCCTGCTCAATACCTATTTCATGGTTTTTCATGTCAACAAACAGCCCTTTGCCGACGGCTATTTACTGCGTCGGGCATTGAATTATGCCATTGACCGCAAAGCCATAAACGACACGGTTCTGGGGGGGGCCTATACCCCGGCCCGGGGTGCGGTCCCTTCCGGGCTGGCGGGTTATAAAAGTGAAATGAGCGGTTACAGTTATGACCCGGAAAAAGCCCGGCAACTGCTGGAGGACGCAGGCTATATCGTAGGTGATCAGCTGATTCCCCTGTCCATAAGCTATGATAAGAATGAGGGACACCGGGCGGTACTGGATCTGGTTGCCCAACAGCTCAACCAGATCGGGGTTTCTGTGGAATTCAGCCCCATGGAATGGGATTATTATAAGAAACAGCTGGGGAAAATGCAGATATCCTGCGGAAGGGTAAGCTGGTACGCCGATTACCCTGACCCGGACAACTTCCTGTATAGTATGTTTCACAGCTCCAAGATCGGGGTCAGCAATTTCTCCGCCTATCACAACCCCCAGGTGGATAAACTGCTTGATACGTCCCGCAGGCAGATCGACCCTGAGAAACGTATGGAGTACCTTCACCAGGCGGAAGAAATAATCGTGGACGATGCCCCCTGCCTCTGGCTCTTCCAAAAATGCGCCCATAAGCTGGTGGGGCCCCAGGTAGCCTCATTGAGTATCGACAGCATGGAGATGATAGATTGGTACCAGGTGGAACTGCGCAAACCTGATTTGGATGATAGGGAGGGGAAGACCGGAGGGGAGAGAAAGAAAATATAGCCCTTAGAAAAATCCAGGCCGTGCAGCTGCTGCCCGGAGATTTCCCCCCGGAGCACCCGGGCGGCAGAATAATTGACACCACTCTCAAAGCATTATATAATTGTTCTCGTCGGGATACCGACCAACTTAATAATGTGTCGGAGTGGTGGAACGGGCAGACACGTACGTTTGAGGGGCGTATCCTTAACCGGGTGCGGGTTCAAGTCCCGCCTCCGACACCATGATTAAAAGCTGCATTTTATCTCTTGTTTTGAGGGATAAAATGTTTTTTTATGTTCAAATAGATATGAATTTGCAGGCAGGTATGGTAGTCCCAAAGGCTACCATACCTGCCTGCGGTGCCTTACACTCCAGCTCATCCAGCAGTTCAAAGATGTTACGGTCGCCCAGCACCAATTCGTGATACCTTGCGGCGTCGATGTCTCTCAATAAAGCACCTTGCATGTAAGCACCTCCTTCCGGGGTATAAAAAAGCCCCAGCTTTATTAGCCGGAGCTTTATTCGACGGATAAAAAGCGTCATGTTACGATTTAATTAATTAAAAGAAGTTGTCGCTTTTGCTCGGCGGTAAGTCTTAACTATGTTGGGCCGCCTTCACTGGCGGCCTGGTTTCATTTCTTATGTTTAAGACATAGATTATTTTAGAATTATGCCATAAGAAAAGCCCCCCTAATCCCTTTCAGTAGCCTCCTGCAAATCTTGATTGGCAGTATACCAAAGACACATATTGAATCCAGAGAGCTATTTATAGTATTCTTAATAAAGTATAGGTCTTAAGTCGGTACGGTCATAGCTTATTTTTGGGCCATTTTTCAAGGCTGCCGCAAGGCCTTTTGTCGCTAGAATACCCCCGGGAGACTTACCGTGATATCTTGAAAGGGGAACAAATGGGTGGAAGACAATGGAAGCGGAAAAGGCTTTTTACATATGGGGCAGCGCAGATTATCCGTGGTCATGTTTTCCCTGTTTGCCGCCTGGCAACTGGCCTTCCCGTTTCAGGGACAGGTTTTATATACGCTGGCCGGAAGCTTTCAAGTTGACTTAAATACCCTTATCTTTAGGTCCGTAGCGGTTGTCCTGGCCGGGTTGTTCTGCTGCGGACTGCTCATCAAAACCATACAGGCGGCCAAACAGTTTATGCTGCTGGCAATCGCCCTGTGCCTGTTGGCAACTGGTGTGTTCTTCTCCGTTCCTTCCCTTCTATGGCATATCGCATTATTGGGCAGCGCTTTTCTGGCCGGAGGGTGCGTAGCCGCCTGGGGCCATTATTTTAAATACTGCACCTCCGCCAATGAGCGGATAAAAACCGCCGGGGAAGTGCTGGTTTATTCCAACGTCCTTATGATTCTAATAAACATGGCCGCCATCCATCTGGCGCCTTATGTTGGCCTGGGCCTGTCTATGCTCATGCTGGGCGGAGCCCTGCTGCTCGGCTTCCGCCTGCCCGCCGGGGAGCAATCCAGGCCCGCCGGTAAAACCGAAAACCAGGTCAGCGTTATCAAGCCTTTTACTTTTCTGTGTTTGTTTATCGTCGTCATCACCATAAATTCAGGTTTGATGTACCAGGTGATTAATCCCGCCTTTGCCCACCACCAGTGGCTGGTGAGCTGGTATTGGGCGGTTCCTTATATCGTTGCCATTTATGTCATGAAAAGCCTGCCCCGGACCGTCAACCGGAGCTATATACTCTATGTGGCAATCGCCATGATCGGATTTGCCTTTATAGGCTTTATGACGGCGGACCGTTCGGCGGGCAGTTATCTGCTGGTCAATACTTTGATGATGGGTGCCTGTGGGGTTTACGACTTGTTCTGGTGGAGCATCCTCGGCGAAATGCTGGACTTTGACGACAATCCGGCCAAAATTTTCGGAGTGGGGCTTTGCGCCAACGTGACCGGTGTGCTGTCGGGGGGACTGATTGGCAACGCTATCCTCGCATCCGCTATGCCAGCCTATAATTCCTCAGTGCTGGCTCTGGCCGTAGTCTGTGTAACCCTGGCCCTGTTGCCCCCGCTTCACAAATATCTTACCGGGCTTTTGAAAGACCATGCTTATCTAACCGACTTCATTGAAATGTCGCCGTCTGAACAAAGCGGCATGGTGTACAGCTTTTCACTGTTGGAGCGGCTTACCGAGCGCGAAAGCGAAATCGCGGCTTTGCTCCTCACAGGAAAAACCTATCGGGCCATTGCCGGGGAACTGAATCTGAGCGAAAATACCGTGAAAACCCATATCAAAAACATCTATTCCAAATATCAAATTCAAAACCGGGCGCAGCTTATCACCCTCATGCTGGAACATCAATCCCAAACCTATGATAGCTGAACCCATTGATAACAGGGCTTTGTGCGGCTCCTCACCCTTTCGGGTGAGGAGCTTTTTTTATGAAAATCACCCTTTCAGGTGACGATTTTTTTATTTGGAGCCATTATGATAAATGGCATGATAAGGCTGGAACTGGAAGCGGGGTGGAAATATTTGCATGCGATCAGGGGAAGGATGCATTCCCTGGCGGCGGCGACCGGCATAGCTTTCATAGCTTCAATCTTCGTGTTTATTCAGGGCGATTTGGTTCTGACCCTTTACCCGAAAATTATCCTAGCTTTTGCTATACCGTCCGCGATACTTTTCGCCGCTTTATCCCTCCGGGAATACAACAGACTAAAGATCGCAAAGTTAATCGTTGACAACCAGATCCTGCACGTTTTGCCCGCTGTGAGTGCCTGTACTGACGCCGGTAAAGACGTTTCACCACTTACCGGAAAAATGGAGATATTTGTATCCGGATTTGGCGTTCTACTGGATTCTAAAGTCATTCAATTCAATCTGGACCGTATTCGCCTGCAAGAAGTGCAAATCAACAAAACATCTATGTGCCTCACTTATGGCACCAAATTACGCACCCGGGAAATCTGTCTCATGCACGGAGTAGCCGACATTGAAGAAATACAAAGAATCGCGGAAACGTTTCGCTATGAGACCGGCCTTATACCGATAATAGGAGACTGACAGGTAAAGGAGGAATTTTATGCAGTGCCCGCATTGCGGGGAAGGAGTGCCGGATAACAGCAGGTTCTGTACATTCTGCGGCAGCGAACAAGCGCGAGCCAAGCAGCCCGAGTCTGTTCGCATCGGTTTTTCTCCCAAAATTAACGACCCGGCTTTTGCCCGCTATCTCAAGCAGGCCAACCGCTATTCCTTTATGTTTACCGTTTTCTTAGCGCTGGCCGCGGTCATAGGCTTTTTTATCTACGGGGAAAACAGTTACGAAATGGATAATCCGCAGGCGCTGTTTATCGGCTTGGGGATTGGCGCCATGTTTATCTCCATGGCCTTGCTGCAGATCTGGGGCCGGAAAAGGAGCAAGACCTGGGATGGAACGGTGATAGACAAAAGGATAAACCGCAAGCGCCGCAAGAAACATACCGGCGATAATGACTACTACTGGGTGAATTATACCGAATACGCGGTGGTGATCAGGGATGATGGCGGCAAAGAGCATTTTCTCACGGCGGAGGACGACGACACCTGCTACAACTATTATCAGATCGGCGACCGGGTGCGGCATCACGGGGGACTGAACTCCTATGAGAAATACGACAAGTCCGGGGACAGCATCATTTTTTGCAGCGCCTGCGCCAGCTTGTGCGACATTAATGACGACTATTGCTTCAGATGCCAATGCCCGCTGCTGAAATAGGCGGGCAAAGTACGGGAGGGTGACGATGCCGGAAAGAATGGAATGGAAAATCAGCGTGCCCATATTCCGAAACACGTTAATTCTCAAGCAATTGGGGATCGCGCTGGGCATACCTTTCGGAATTTTGACCGTATTTCTGGCCCTGACGGCGGGAGCTGAGGCGCGTTATGCTTTGGGCATGATTACAGCTCTGCTGATATTGACCGGGCTGTTAATCATGCTGGTATACCGCGGCAACTACAATGCGGAGTTCGTACTGGACGAAAAAAGCGTGCTGTGCCGGACGCAAGCCCGGCAGGCGAAAAAGAACCGGGTGGTCAACACCTTGACCGTTCTACTGGGTCTGCTGAGCGGCCGTCCGGCTGTGGCGGGCGCGGGGATGCTGGCTGATTCCCGGCAAAGCGTCCAGCTCAGATGGAAGAACGTTACCCGGGTCAAATACCTGCCCCGCCAGCACACTATTCAACTACGGACCGGGTGGACCGAAAACATCGCTCTTTTTTGCACCGATGAAAATTATGAAAAGGCGGCTCGCTTTGTCATGAGTCGGACCGGTCATTTATCAGAACGTCAACCACAATAGTAAGGAGAAATGCTTATGTTTTGTGAGAGCTGCGGGAAAAAATTGCTAGCCGGAACCAGATTTTGCGTAGACTGCGGAGCAGAAATCGAGCGGGCCGGAGGGAGTGTACCTGCTCCGACGGCAGGTTGGGAGCCTGCCCGCCAGGCTCCTTCGCCGCACTCCCCGTCCGACGCGTTTGACGCGGCCTCCGGAGAGAAAGAACCGCTCACTATGGGGCAGTACCTGCTGATATTTCTGCTTTTGAGCATACCGCTGCTGAATATTGTGTTGCTGTTCCTATGGAGTTTCGGACGTAACGTCAATATCAATAAACGCAACTTTGCCAGGGCTTCTCTGGTGGTCTGTCTCATTATGAGCGTGGTGTACGTTTTCGTGGTGTTATCAATGGCCGGCTATCGTACTTGAAGCGCAGGGAGAGTTCCTTTGCCAATCCCAAGTTTCAAGTCTCCTCACCCGTTCGGGTGATGGCCTCGAAACAAAAATCACTCATTCGGGTGAGGACTGGGGAGGAGAAATATTCTATTATAGTACCGATATAATACCGCAATAACGCATAATCTGCAAAAGATTTCCTGAGGGGGAGCATGCTCTCCAGATGCACTTTTAGGAGGGATATAATCGAAAGATGAATAAACTTGCCACGGAAGCGCCCCGCTGGAAAACGGCACTGAACATGGTCATCAATCCCGGCGAGGCGGTAAAAAGTCAAATGTCCAAAGTGCCATGGCCTTATTCCATCCTGGTATCCGGTTTATCGTTTACCCTGTTTTTTATGCAGACCGGACTGGATTTGCTGCGCACCGGCCAAATCGAAACCGCAGCGGTTATTCTAATCATCTTGCTGGGCTTACTTTACGGCACGGCGGGAATCGCCTTGCTGGCGGTAATGTCCTGGGCCTTATCCCGGGCCGGGAAGCGGGGCTACACGGTTGACTGGGCCATATCCGCCTTTGGGCTGGGTTACTCTGCCACCCTGGTCTATGCCCTGACCGGGCTGCTGTTTTCGCTGGCTTTCGGATGGAAAACCGCGGTGGCATTCGGGGTTACCGGAGTTTTATGGGCTCTGCGGCCCACTCTGTTTACCATTAAGCAAATGTCAGGCGAGCGTACCGCCTTCAGCGTGGCCTTGTCTACTCTCTGCGGCGCCATTCTGCTGCTGGGGTGGGCCTTGCTGGGGCGTTTTGGGGTTTAGGCGGGCATTGACGACAAGAAGTTCGGGAGGCGGATATTGATGGAAATGAACCTTGGCTATGCCGGTAAATCCAGCGGGCAAAGAGCAAATTTTTGGCCGACTTACCTGTGTTTTATAACACTGGGGATATTGATTCCTTTTACCAAGCCCATTTTTCAAGGAGTTACCCTTATATTATCTATCTTTCTGGCCCTGATCGTGGGCCTGCTGGCGGTCAACCTGTCCATTATGCTGTTTAATAGCGGCAATCCGGATCTGCGGGTGGCAAGCGGCGGTCAATTCGCCCGCGAAGCGGTGGAAAACGGCATGCTGTTTATGATTCCCTTTACCGTGCTGGCGGTTTTGGCCCAGCTGTTGCTGAACTGGAACGCGGTTATGCCCTTTGCGTCCGCAGCCATTATGACCGCGTGCGCCACTGCCGGCGCGGAAGTGATGAAAAAGGGCGCCCAGGGAATGAAAAACGTGCTCATCCCCTCGGGCCTGGCCTTTTTGCTCTCTACCGGCTGGATGATGCTGGTGGGCTTGTTGCCGTAAGGACTGGAGGTGAGTGGTTTGTCGATTCTTTATTTAGCCGGAAACAGGAAAAGCATACAAAAATCCTTGGTATTAACGGTGATACTGTCCATGGCCTTTACGGCGCTTATGGCGGCCTGCTTGCCGGGCACGGTTCTGGCCGGGGGCATTGGCGACGTGGTGACCGAGGTGACGCATGCTTACTTTGCCTCGGCGGAGTTTGACTTTGGTTCCGAGTCCATAACCGGGCACGGAATAAGCATGCACGCCGGCTACGGCGGCTACGGCAATGGCTACGGAGGGTTAACGGTGCTGGGGCCGGCAGACGCCACAGGCATGCAAGCCATGCTTGATTACATTGACGGACAAACCAATCACACCGTTATCCAAACCAAGCGGCTGAAAGGCTGCGAGGTACGGGAATATACGATGTCCGACGGCTGCGGGGTGGGCGTGGTGCTGTCCGATTATTTTATTACCGTGGAATTTTATCAAACCGGCAACAGCAACGCCGCCGATATTCAAACGGGAATAAAAATTGCCCAGCGGGCTTTGGACGGACTGGAGCAAGCCGAACTTTTAAGCCAGGCGGCGCCGAATCTGGAAAATTCTTCGTCGTCTGAAGAAAAACCGGCCGATGAACCCGGAGCGTCAACATCCGGAACCGCTCTGGATGAACCGGCGATGGTCGCCGATACCATGAATATTTACGGAGTTACTAACGGCCCCACCGCGCCTACTGCTTTCAGCGTCGACCGCTCCCATTTGGTCACCTACATCTCAACCTATCACTGGAACGACGCCCGGGGAGCGGCCGGCGGAACCATCGCCCTGCAGGGCGGCGACGGAAAGCTGTACGGACCCTGGCAGGCCAGTACCCGGCCGGGCCAGGGAGGCGTGCCCAACGCCTACTGGGAAGTATTCCCCAATATCGTTATTCCCGCCGGGACCTACACCATTATTGACTCTGATCCCTCTACCTGGTCGCAGAATCAGCAGTCCGAAGGCCGGGGTATGGCGGAGGTAAAGGCCACGCCGCACTTTGAGGAGGCCGGAGACGTTCCCGGCGCTTCCGCCCCGGGCACTTCGGGGCACCACTCGTCCGGCGCATGGTCGCCAAGCCCGGCCGGAGTCGGTTCAGTGGGCAACATACCCGGCCCCTCCAATACCACCGAGGCAGTGGTGGGGGTGGCGGTTCCCGGTTTAATAGCCACTGTCCTGGGGGTCCTGGCGGGACTGGGCGGAGGCGGCGGAGGATTCGTGCCTCCGGGAGGAACGCCTTTGTCGCCGACGGCTGGAGGGTCGTTCCCGGGTACGGGGGGAAGAGCTGCGGGAGCTGGCGCTCAGCCTTCCGCCACTATCCGGGAGGCCGGCAAAAGACGGCGTGAGACGGATCCCGTATCTGTCCCGGGAGTCATCAGTGTATCCCCAGGAGATGATTCCAGAATTGATACGGCTGAGATGGACCTGGGAGTTATCAGCGTATCCCCAGGAGATGATTCCGGAATCAATACGGCTGAGATGGGTCAAGGAGTTATCAGCGTATCTTCAGGAGAAGGTTTCATAATTGAGAGCGCGAATCAGGCGATGGCAATCAGACCGAACTCCGGAATCATTGATGATGGTGATAGCGGTATTTTGATTGATACCAGCGCCCTGGAAGATGAAAGACCGGTCGGGGGAGAGCCGGGCGCAGAAGAGACCGGTGCTGCAGCGGAAACAACCGGCATTGCTGCAGAAAGCGCCTACGGTCAGGACGGCTACAACCAGGCCGGTTTTGATAAAGACGGGTTTAACGCGGAAGGCTTTAATAAAGAAGGATTTGACGCAGAGGGTTTCGACAAAGCGGGATTTAACCGGGAAGGATTTAATGCTGACGGCTACGACCATGAAGGTTTTAACAAAGCGGGCTTTGACGCCCAGGGCTACGACCGGGAAGGTTTCAACTATGAAGGCTACAACCGCAGCGGTTACGATCCCTGGGGCTATGACAAACAGGGCTATGGCAAAGACGGCTACCACTGGAGCGGTTACAATGCGGACGGATATGACCGCAACGGGCGGCACTGGCTTGAAGGGAAGGAAGGAAGTTCTTTTGGCAAGGGCGGCGGCAGTCCCTTTGATGTAGATACCAGCGGTAATGGGGTTTATACCGTAGGGGACACCAATCCATTTACGGAAAGAGAAATCATACTCGGTCCTGGCAGACACATTGACTACGAGCCCTCTGTATCTGTAGATGATAGTGTTTTGGAGAAAGGGCCGCCATTAGGGCAACCTTATCACAAAACGGTAGAAAAATACGGGGCCAAACCCTGGGATGATGAGATACCGGCACCGCAGCCGGAAAAACCGGCAATTCCTAAAACAGAAGATACCGGCATCATCGGGCCGGAAGATCCTATGAACACGATTAAGAATCATGGCATAGACCAAGACGCCCCCCAGGTCGGGCAGGAAGAGGTATTCATTCCTGCTGTGGAAACGGGAAGTCCGGAAAATTCAGCAGCTGAGGCAGAAGGACTGCCGCCGGCCAAGGAGAAGCCGTCTCTGGAGTACGGCACACCGGGGGTTCCCCAAGACGGAGAAAAGCGCGTCCTGGTCGGGAAAACAGACGGGCGCAGCATTGAAATCGAATTCGATGAAAAAACCGGAGAATGGGTTAATACCGAAAACGGAAATATTGTTAATCCGGACAGATTTGAAGAGTGGCAGAACGACCTGGCCGAAGACCGGCGCCGGGCCGCGGAAGACATTGAGAAAATGAGCCAGCGGCAGGATGCTGCCAGCCAGGCCATCGACCAGAATCTCTCTGACTGGAAGCGCCTGGAGCAAATGCAGAAAGTGGCCGAGAAATATGGTATCGGCGAACCAGTCGGACCCGGGGATATGGATAAGGCTATCCAGAAGTTGAAAGACGATATGCTGGCCGGCAAGGAAATCAATCGGGACAGGATGGAGCAGATCAACAAAATCATTGACAACCGTATAATGGGTACGACCGCCGCTGATACCGGGAAACGCTGGGAAGATATCCCCTGGTACAAAGATTTGGATTCGGCCCTGAAAGCCAATCTGGAGACGTCCAGGGAAGTGGTTGCCGGTGAAAAAGCCGACGGCAGCATTTCCTGGATTGGGATGGGAGCCAGGGTAGCTATTGGGGCGGCTACCGGGGGAAGTTCAGAGTATATCATGACCGTAACCGAAGCCATGCACCGCATCAATAATTCGATACACCAAGGCGAAACCGGGGGCAGGGCGGTTGCCAAAGCTATCGGACAGATGATTCTGGAAGAAGCTGGCGGCGAATTGATTGGTGCCGCCGGGGGCAAAGCCATGCAGAAATTTGCGGAAACATTCCCCAATCTTACGCAAAAGGCGGGAGACATCGCTGAGAGAATCGCCGTGGAAGCTGCCGCCGGCGATCAAATCGTCAGCAGAAAACTAGGAATGATCAGCAAACAGAGCGCGGAAGAGGCCCTGGCAGATCTGGCCAAGAAATTAGATGACGCGGGAGCCAAGGGGCTGAGAAAGGTTGTCGATGACAAGATTGCCGATGCGGGCTTAAAAGTAGCCAGCGCCGACGATCTGGCCAAAGCCTTCGGTAAAGGTCCGGCGGGTGGCAGCGACGATCTGGGCAAGGCCGTCAGCAGAGCAGCCTCCGGCAGCAGTGACGATATAGCCGGAGGGACCGGCAAAGCGGCCGACGGACCTGACCTGCCCGGCCCAAAAGCGACCGGTGCGGCGGATGAGGCGGCTGATGCGGCGGGTAAATCGGCTCCTGTCGACCGGCCGACCCGCGGCGCCCGTTCAGATGCGGACGTGATAAACGATCCCCGGGCGATCGCCAAAGCGGAAAAATCCTTGCAAAAAAATATGGATGATTTTGATAAGCTGCCCGCGGGCAAAAAGCAAGAGCTGGTCAGGGAACAGGCCAAGTATGACGAATACCGGCTGCAAGCCGAAGAGAAAAACTGGGAGCTGGCCGACAAGGTGCAGCGGGGTGAGAAACTCAGCGTCGATGATGTCCTGAAACTGAAATCCGATCCGGCGGCCATGCGCAAGCTAAAGGAAGTTCAGGAGATCGACGGCCTGGGCGCTGAACTGGGCGATCACGGCGCTAAAAATGTGCAGATGAAGTATAACGAAACCCTGAACAAAAATGTATACGAGCCCAGCTACAAAGATGTACAGGATTCGCTCAGGGACAAATACGGAGAAGTCAGGGTGGAGACGGTGAGAACACCGGGCAAGGAATATCATTCCTGGGATGTAAACACCGACAACGACATTATCGCTACGCGTAAGGTAATACGCAATGGAAAAGAAGAATGGGTGGAGATACCCCGCGGTGAATGGGAGGATACCTACTTCAAATCCTATGCGCAGAACACCGGCTTTGATCCCCAGGATGCGGCTAGAAAGTTTCCCAATGAAGACTGGGGTAAAATGTCTCAGGCGGAGCAGTACCGCAAGTGGGGAGAACTGCACGGGGAAAGCCCTACCGACGTGTATCATCACGAGGCGGCCCGGGATTTTAGCACTCAGCGGACTTCTATATTGGACGGCCAGTCTCCCGACAGGGCGGCTGCGGCGCAAGCGGCCAGAGGGGAAGGCAGTCTGCTTGACGCTGAAGGGCTGGGACTGATGGAAAAGAACAAAATCAATCATTACTGGGAAAAGGGTGATATTAAGAACCAGACCGAGGCCATGGAGCAATTGAGAAAAGCTTCCTCCCAGGTGCGGAACTTGGAACAAGGCTACAAAAATATGGATTATAAAGTTGCCGATATGCCGGAAAACATGAAAAAGGCCATTGACGCGGTTAATGACAACAGTCTGTCTCCGGCTTCCCGGGCGGCCCGTCTGGCGGAACTGGGCTATGACAGCCCGGGAGATTTTGTTGATAAGCTGACCAGCCGCATCGGCTCGCTAAGAGCGGCCCGGAAATAGGGGAATCAAGCATCAGCAATTATGGAGCGGATAAGGAGGCATGAAAATGGACATGAATCAAGGTCCGGCGAACATGAAAACTTTCAAACTGGCAATCGGGGATGTCGACCATTTGTTCAGACGTTCGGGTTTAGCGGGCAACAGCTTGGCGTCCTTTCAATACAACCCGGAGCAGGCGGCGGTTAGCAGTCCGTCAGAGTGGTTCAAAGCTTTAGCGGAGAGTCCTGCGTTCCAGATCATTGCCCGGCAACTGCTGGAACCGGATTTAAAGATTTCCTTCCAAAGCGGCGGAAACCATGCGGCCCAAGACCGCTATTACGCCCTGGTGTCCAAAGAAAACAGTGCGGTTTTAGGGCAGTTTGTAAATTCGGAGGGCGACTTGCTGCTGCTGCATTTCCCCGACGGAAAATCATTTCTGGAATGGTGGACCGGCATTTATGCATCCCCGGGCATGGAGGACTATCCGGCGGTATTCGGCGGCGCTGTTTGGGAGAGCGAAGTCCTGGTCTGCGCCCTGCACTGCATCGACCTATACCGGCGTTTTTATCTGGAGAGCATGTTGGATTATCGCTCCGTCGCCATTGATACGTCCATAAGCACCGGGGACTTTGTGGAATTGCTGAAACGATCGCTGACCAGCGGGGACCAACGCTGGCTGCTGCCCGCTTTGTTTGAAATCACCCCGGACCTGAAAAATGTCCCGGTGGCCTTAAATCCCGAGCACCTGAAGAAGATTGAGGAACTGGGATTTATCACCGGCAGCGAATCCGTCTTTAATCTGGGAGAACGCTCCCGGCTGATGGGAACTGAATTTATCAGTTCCTGGATGAGTGCCACCGGCTGGCAGGCCAGTGTGCTGATCCAGGGGGAGGAAAGGAGCCTGTCCCGGGTTTTCCTGGCCGCAACCGCCTTTACCAATCACCTGTTTTCTTTCGAAACCGGAAGCGGAGGAAAAGGACGTTTTCGCCACCAGGCAGGCACCGCGCCCGAGACGGCCGCTACGCTGCTCAACTGGCTGGAAGCGGTAAAAAACGTAACCGGCCATGCCGCTGCTCCGGTTGCCAAAGCGCAGGAAAACCCTCCCAAAGCCAAATTCTGCAGTCAGTGCGGCGGTGAAATCCGAGCGGGCAAGAAATTCTGCAGCAGCTGCGGCGCGCCGGTTTAAAGGGAGTGAGGAATGTGCGCAATCTTAAATTCTGTCCTGAGTGCGGGGCCGAGTTGGCGCCCAATGCCAGTTTTTGCGACGAATGCGGCTTTTCGGTTCAATCATTGGCGGGGCCGGCGGCTGACCGGCAGGAGCCGGTAAACAGACAGCTTCAAACCGCGCCGCCCGGAGCCGTTAACCGGCAGCCCACGGTGCGGCAAGCCGGGCCCCTATCCCCACCGGGCTACGGACAGCAGATGCCTTCCGGGACTTTTGCCAGTCCGGGCGGTCAAGGCGCCGGGAATAAAAACTTAATTATTATGATATCCATACTGGCGGTGGTTTTCCTGGGGGGAGGGGGATTATACTGGTGGCTGTCGCGAGGCGAGAGTCCGGACCCAGACCCGGCGGCCTCCCTGCCGTCAGCAGCCCGGCAGAACGGAACCGCCGCCCCTGCCGCCCAGTCGGCCATTCCGGACCAGGAAGCGGCGGCGGATTTGAGCCGGGCCTCCACCTACCTGTCGGAGCCCTGGCTGAAGTGCACCTTTTTTGTGAATTACCCGGACGGGATGTCGGGGGTGGTGGAGCGGGTCAGCGCCCTGGTGGTTCCCACTGAAGCGGTGCGGGTGAGCGAAGCCGAAACCGGGGTGGAACGGGGAGAATCCTTCGGCTATGGGTTTCATTATGTGGAACGGGCGGATGGCACTTATTACATCCTGGATCAAACTCCGATGGAAATCGTCCCCCTCTTAAAAAATAATTTGACCGTAGGGCAAACCTGGAGCTATTCGGATGAATTCGGGAATATCACCTGGACGGTGATGGACATGGGGATAGACCTGGATTTGGGCTTTACGAGCTTTAAAAACTGCCTGGTGGTGCGGGAAGACAACCAGGCGGCGGAATTTCAGTCCGTCGCCTATTACACGCCGGGCCGGGGCCTGGTTCTGTCCACCGATCCCAGCGGAACCGTGGAGTATTACAGGATGACTGCTCTTACGCGGATAGAACCGGAGCAGGCGGCGGAAACGGTGATACGCTGGTCCCCCAATTACGAGACGATCCGGGACGATCGTACCCAATACTAAAAATGAACAGGGAGGATTCATATGGAAACGATGGTGGTCATTGGGGTCTTGGCTATGTTGCTCATGGCGGTGGCGGTATTTCTGATTGCTGCTTACAACGGTTTGGTACAGTTGCGGCAACGGGTGCAAAACGCCTGGTCCCAGGTGGATGTGCAATTGAAACGGCGCTATGATTTGATTCCCAATCTGGTGAATGCCATAAAAGGATACGCGCAACATGAGAAAGACACCCTGGAAGGAGTGACCCAGGCTCGGAATATGGCCATAGCCGCCGGGAACGTAAGAGAGCAGGCCCAGGCGGAAACGATGCTGAGCGGGGCTTTAAAATCCTTGTTCGCGGTGGCGGAAGCCTATCCCGAGCTCAAGGCCAACACCAATTTTATGCAATTGCAGACCGAACTGAGCGATACGGAAAGCAAAATTGCCTTTGCCCGCCAGTTCTATAACGACACGGTGCAGAGCTTCAACACCAAGTTGGAATTGTTTCCCACTAATCTGGTGGCCGGTATGCTGGGATTCGGCATGGTGGATTATTTTACTTTGCAGGGTGAGACCGAGGCCCGGCAGAACGTGCAGGTAGATTTTTAACAGGGGTTCAATGAAGAGTATTCTGCAGGGCAGACCATGACGAATGCAAGCCGGCTGATGAAGGGGATTGCCGCGCTCCCTTAGGGTTATGACAGTCACAGCGACAGCTTGCCCAACAAGAGGATATGTAAAGGGAGGTTTTACAGCGATGACAGGTTGGAGAGGAAGTCCTCGGCGGTTAAAGATCGGCTTGCTGGGTTTATTTTTGGGGGTATTGTTGCTGGGGTGGGGGGCGAATAGCGCCCAGGCCCGTTCTTTCAGCATGGAACAAGTGGTGGTGGAAGCGGAAGCCTTGCCGGATGCTTCCATGCGGGTTACGGAAAAAATAACCATTGATTTTTCCGGCCAATGGAACGGATTTTTTGTGAAGATTCCTCAAGGCAGCACGCCCATTGTGGAGGTTATGGTTCGTGAGAACGGCCGGCCCTACACTTATAATTCCGGCAGCGAATATGGCTCTCCCGGGACTTTCCTGATCAAGAGCGAAGGCTCGCTAATGGTGATAGACTGGAGTATTTCCGCCCGGGATGAAGTGCGTACCTTTGAGGTCTCTTACCGGGTCATCAACGCGGTTACCGTTCACAGCGACGGAGCCGAACTGTACCGTAAGTTCATTGATAGTTCCAATGCGCAGAGAATCGGCCGGGTCGAGGTGGACCTGAAACTGCCGGCGGGAGCCGAAGGTTATAAACAAGGGGAAGATATAAGAATCTGGGGGCACGGTCCTTTGCAGGGAGAAGTAAATTTTGCCGGCGCTGACCGAATAAGCTGGCAGGTTAAAAAGCTTCCTCCCTATACCTTCGTGGAAGGCCGGGTGGTGATGCCGGCGGCTTTGTTTCCCAACGCTCCATCCGAAGCCCATAACGGCCGGGACGCGCTGTCCGCCATATTAGCCGAAGAGGAAGCCTGGGCCGGGGACGCCAACCGTCAGCGCTGGCTGGCCCGGGCGGAGGCGGGCGGGGCGATTGTCCTGGTGGGAGGCGCCGTCCTGGTGGTGATGCTGTTGTGGCGACGCTACGGACGCGCTTATATTACCCAATTTGACGGCCCTTACTACCGGGATCTGCCCAATCAGTACAGCCCGGCGGAACTGAGCGTACTCTGGAATTATGGAAAAGTGCAGCCCCATGATCTCACCGCCACCATACTGGACTTGGCCCGGCGCAGATTCCTGCGCATTGAGGAAGAGCAGGTCCAGGTACGCAAATTGCTGGGCAGCCGGGAAGTGAAAACCTATCGCCTCACTTTTCTTGAGCCGCCCAACCCGGCGGCGCTCAGAAAGCCGGCCGAGGCCGAACTGCATCCCCATGAGCAGGATTTGCTGGAGTATCTGCACCGTACCATTGCCAATGGCCGCGATTATCTGTATTTGGCTGATATAGAAGCCTTTTCTAAAAAGTACAGCGAGCATTTTTACGAGTTCTGGCAACAGTGGACGGGGCAATTAATCGCCCAGGGGGAGCAGGCGGAATTCTTCGAACACAGCGGCAATATGCCTTTGTTCACCCTGTTGGCAGGCCTGGCGCTTTTTATACTGGGGACTATTGCCGTCAACACCATGGCCATACCCGGAGCGGCTTTGATGATCGCCGGAGCCATCGTCGGCTTGGCGCCGCGCTCCTTTAAAAAGCGTTCTCTTAGCGGCCAGGAAGATTTGGTGCGCTGGCAGGCCTTTAAACGCTTTCTGCTGCACTTTTCTCAGATGCAGCGTCATGAAATCCCCAGCCTGATTATATGGGAACATTATCTGGTCTACGCGGTCACTTTAGGGGTGGCCCGGGAAGTGATGAAACAGCTGGAACTGGTCTTTCCCAATCTGCAGGACGGGGATCACCGCTTTGGCTACGGATGGTATGCTTACGAGGCTTACAGCGGTTTTGACGCTTTTCACAATTCTTTCAGCGAGATAGGCAACGCGGTGGAGCGTTCCATCCAAACCGCCCAAAAAGCGGTCAGCAAGTCGTCTTCAGGCTCAGGCGGAGGCGGAGGCTTTTCCTCAGGCGGAGGCGGAGGAGGCGGCGGCTCCAGCTATGGCGGGCGATAGACCATAAAAAGTTTGAGGGGCGTATTCTTAACCGGGTGCGGGCTTTATTTGACGGATAAAAAGCGTCATGTTACGATATAATTAATTAAAAGGAGTTGCCGCTTTTGCTACGGCGGTAGGTCCTAACTATGTTGGGCCGCCTTCACTGGCGGCCTGGTTTCATTTCTTATGTTTAGGACATAAGGAAATGATTCCTACAATTAAAAGTCCGAAACCAAAAAGCTCCGTCCAAGTAATCATAAACATCACCTCCCCTCTCGGGAAAGTGACCTAACCGCCAAACGGCAACTCCTATGAAATTATTTTAGCATATTATGCCATAAGAAAAGCACCCTAACAATCCCTTTAAGTGGTCTCCTGCAAATCTTGAATGGAAGTATACCAAAGACAATAAAGAAGGCGGTGGGCAATATGTTAACGACAGCATTGCCGATTGAAAAAGCGTTCATGCTGATTGAGCCGGGGCCTGTGATTCTGGTTACTACGAACGATAAAGGCCGGAACAATATCATGACCATCTCATGGCATATGGTGATGGATTTTACCCCGAAGATTGCCCTGACAACCGGTCCCTGGAATTATTCATTCCAGGCTCTTAGGCATACCAAAGAATGCGTGCTTGCAATTCCGACGATTGATCTGGCGGAAAAGGTAGTCGGTATCGGAAGTTGCTCCGGCGCAGAGGTGGACAAGTTTCAAAAATTTGGCCTTACTGCATTACCGGCGACTGATGTGCAAGCTCCGCTGATTTCCGAGTGCCTTGCCTGCTTGGAGTGCCGCGTGATTGACTATCTGGAACCTCAAAACATTTTTGTTTTGCAGGGAGTACGTGCCTGGATTGATCAGGAGCGAAAAGAACGCCGAACATTCCACGCCAATGGGGACGGCACATTTGCTGTGGACGGAAACACGATAAATCTTCGCGGTCTGATGGAAGATAAGCTGCCACCTGGTGTTTAATGTTCGTATAGTAATATGAAGATGGAGCGTTCCCCAGGCAAAATCTATTCCAAGGGAAAGTTTTGGCTTACACGGATCTGCGGTAAATAACCGGACCATGGTCGGCGTTTCCCCATACCCACCATTTGCTCAAGGCATAATTATTAAAACTGGCACAGATAATCCCTGCCAAATTGGCGAGGTATTTGTTCACCCCTAAAACGTTATAGGCGAAAAATAAAATAAGGCTTTTCACCAATATTCCCAAGGAGGATGCGATTAAGTATTTGCCGAAGCGGGAAAAAACAATATTCCAACGGGAGCGGCGGGGCAACTGGTCGCCCCAGGTAAAAAAATTATTCAGGGCAAAATTAGAAGTCATAGCCGCCAGCGCAGAGACGACCGCCCTGCCATTCACATTTAAAACCGGATAGCAGGAATTAAGCCAGGCAAACACCAGCATATCCACCAGCACGCCGGAACCGCCGATGAGACAAAATACGTAAAATCGCCGGTCAGAGGGGCTGCGTTTGAGCAGTTTCAGCAAATGGTATAAATACTGCAGTTGTACTTTAAAGCTGAATTTAGACTGACCTGCATTTCGTAGGTCGAAACGATAGGGAATTTCAGTCAAAACATGATAATTACCCAATACCAATATTTCCATTAATATTTTCCATCCCACCGGATCCAGTCGTTTATCCCGCAGTACTTCTTTTCTCAGCATAAAGATCCCGCCGGTCGGATCTGAAATGGGGCGCAGGCTGTGCAAAAGAAATTTTCCCCCATAACGGGCGGTGGCCGAGGCCAGTTTCCTTAATGGATTTAGACCTCCGTCGCTGCCGCCTTGAATAAACCTGCTGGGAACCACAATATCCGCGCCCTGCTCAATTTCAACCAGCATTTTTTTCAATAATTCAGGGGGATGCTGCAAATCCCCATCCATCACGGCCAGAATATCTCCCCGGGCCTGCCCGAATCCCTCAACCACTGCGGAAACCAAGCCCCTGGCATGATCCCGGTGAATAAGTCTGATGCCTTTTTTACCTGCGGCCAGCCCGGCAATGACCTGGGGCGTATCATCCGTACTGTCATCCATAAAGATAATTTCATATTCCCGGTTTATCAAGGTATTTTCGATACGCCTAATCAGTTCTCTGATATTGTCTTTTTCATTAAATACCGGGATAACCACTGATAACATAAACACGCCTCCAACTGGTCTGCTTTATATTGCTTATCGCTTCCTGACAGCTTGTCTTTAGGAAAAACTTTAACCAAGCCGGCCTGTTCCCCGCCGCTAAACCAACCCGAAAGGTCAGCTAATAGATGACTTTGAAAAGCTTGAAGCTTTCAAAGACCTTCTCTTGTGCACACCAATCTTCTTGTCCGCTGTACAGGCCGGGGTATTGCTGATTAAGGGCGTCTAAAGCGCCGGTCCTTAGCTGGGGATCGGTCAGTAAAATATATTCGATCTCATACTTGCGGGGATTTTCTATTATATCAGAAAAATCCAGGCTGGCGCTGGTTATCACATTGGACATGCTGTTGAGATTGACCAGAATTTCTCCCGTAGCAAAAGAGTCGGTAAGTAGTTTGGAATCAACAAGATTGTCATTGATGTAACCAGCAATCCGCCGGCTTTCATCAGTTGTATTATTTAAGCTGTGTTCTTCCAGCGATTTCTGAGGATCAGCCAAAACGTTACAAGCGGCTCCCCATGATATCGTTAAGGAGACTATAAGAATAATGGGCGTAAGTTTTCGCGTAAATTGATCCTTGGCCGGCTGAGCAAGCTCATAGGGCAACCAGGCAAAAGCGATCGGCAGGACATAGGAAAAAAAGCGCAGCCAGCCCCAGGAGGAGCCGGTAATCAGCATTGCATAATGAAAACCGAGCATGGCTAAAACCAGGGATAATAAAACATAAAAATCATATTTAAATAAACGGCGATTCATAATTCTCACCGCTACTATGCCTATAAAAAGCGGAATGAAAGAAGTCAATTTGCCGGCTGCATATACCAGGCTTTCCCAGGGAGCGGTGGTAGACATAGGACTTATGGTTTGATAAGAAGAATTAGAATAAGAGGAATTGGCAAAGTACAAGGGATTGCCGGAAATAACCCAATTAAAAAGGATCCATAAGAAAATGGAAAAAACAAAGGGGGTATAAAGTATAAGCGCGGTTCCTTCCGCGTAAAAATACTTTTCTTTCCGGTCGTTTACCGGAATAAATTTTTTCTCCCGGGGACTGAAAAAAATAACAATCAGCACCCCGATCCCTAAGGCCGCCGCCAAAGGAATCGCCTCATAGCGGCAAAAAAATGCCAACGCCAGGGCAAAGGCCATATGTATGATATAATCCGGGGATCCTTCACTGATCCATAAAGTCATGTAGGAAACCGCATAAATCATAAAAAAGAAAAAAAATCCCTCGCTCATACCATTAAAGCCGTAATAAAAAATAAAGGGATGGGACAGATAGAGCGTGAGTAAAATGGCTATGAATTTTTTGTCGATATTGAAGCGGCAAAAAGTCCGGAATAAGATGACCGCACTGCCGGCGGCAAATAAAGAAGTGGCGACGGCGGCTGCAATTCCGTGGGTAACCAGGGGCTTCCATATCCCGGCCAGGACCACGAAAGGCAGTTGTGTAATACTGGGCAGGGGATTCCAGATCAAACCGATAGAAGCAAAGCGGGGAGGATCTACAAATAATACATAGAAAGCATTGGCCGTTCTGGCAAAGGCATCCACCATTCTCAGGTCTTTAAAGTAGCCTACATAAACGCCCCCGATCATTTCCAAGCCGAAAACAATCAAAAATATTGTGAGCATAGTACTCCTGGCCGGGCTCATTTGCTCTGCGTGGTTCATTACTTTGCTCCTATCCGTAAAGTCAATTTCCAAAAACCTCAACTGATTCTATTTTCGTCAATTGAGGTTAACTGTCAAGCAACAAATCTATGGAAAATGGGTATTGTATATCCGCAATACCATAAATATCCATCATATTGATGACAGCATACTTGCTTGGAGCGGAATAATCCAATGCAAGCCGTTGACTGGAAAAACCCGGTGGGAACTCTAACTGCGAAAGCCAAAGATTCTGCAGCATCGGTTAAGCTAATTGGCGATAACACTTTGACAATATAACAATATATTGTTATATTCTGTTTATATATTTGAGGCAGCCATGACGAAATTTGTCATAATTTCAACTCATACCCTTCTGAAATAATTTCTTTACATGTGAAAAATTTCAGGCCGGTCTGATGCTGTATGAATGTTTCCCTGGAACTAGCGGATACCGCATGGGGGTGCCAGACGAGGTGAATGGTATTGGCCTGCAGTCAATTGCAAAGCAGATTTGAGGATTGCAGCAATAGATTCAGTGTCTATAGTCTGCATCATAATGTATGCTTGTCATTTGGGTTTAAACGAGAGGTCAGCTATCTATGTACGAGGGGAGCCGAATTGGAGAAACCTTGCTGCAGCAAGGATATATTACCCCGGAACAACTGAAAACCGCTCTGCAGCTGCAGAAGCAAAGGGGTGGAGTGCTGGGGAACATTCTGGTTGAAAATGGATTCATTTCTTTACCGGATTTTACGGAATTCATCGCCAACAGTCAATTTTCCCGGCTGGGTGAACGGCTGCTGCAGGCCGAACTTATTACGCCGGCTCAATTAAATACGGCATTGCGCTTTCAAGAGCAAAACGGAGACCGTTTAGGCAATATTCTGGTTTTTTTAGGCTATATACAGCCTGAGGTCTTGGCCGATTTTCTTGCTGCCCATGACAAACCCAGGCTGACCCTGGGGCAAATGCTGGTGCAGAACCGGGAGATAACCGCCGAGCAGCTTCAGGAGGCTATCCGTCTGCAGCAGAAAAGCGGAGGACGGCTGGGAGATATTTTGTTGTTTTTACGCTATATTACTCCGGAAATACTCTGCCGTTATCTGGCCATGCAGCATAATATCGGACGGATAGGCCTGCAGTCAGAAATGCAGATTACGGAGCAGATTCCTTATGAGGTGGCGCTTAAATACAATGCCATTTTGATTAACCGGCGTCCGGACGCCTATTTACTTGCGGTTAACGAAATCCTCAGCCCGGAGGCCGAACGTGAAATTGAGAGTTATCTGGATCGGCCGGTCCGGCAAGTTCTAACCACTATGACCGAGATCGAAAACCTTTGGGAAATAGTTTACGGGCGCCAACAGGCGGAGGAAAGCATATTCCAATTGTATGACGAACAGCCGGAAAACTCGGCAATCGTGACCTTTTCCAAAACCCAGAGCATAATTTTAATTGCCATCGGCATCGTACTGTTGGACTTGTTTCTATTGAATTATAGCGCCGCCTTGTTCATTATCAATATTTTTGTTCAGGCCCTCTATGCCGTCATGACCGTCTTAAAGTTATACATTGTGTTTAAAGGCTTAAATAGGGACACTCAGCTTCGTTTCAGTGCGGAGGAATTGGCCGGAATAGATGAAAAAGATCTGCCGGTCTATACGATCCTGGTTCCGGTGTATAAAGAAAAGGAAGTGATCCGGGATTTAATCCGCAATATTCAAAATTTGGATTATCCTCAATACAAGCTGGATGTCTGCATATTGCTGGAAGAAGACGATGTGGAAACGATTGCGGTCGTAAAAGATATGGACTTGCCCCATTTTTTCACCCCGATGATCGTGCCTGCTTCCCAGCCGCAAACCAAACCCAAAGCGTGCAATTACGGACTGATCAAAGCCCGAGGCGAATATGCCGTGATTTATGACGCGGAAGACCGCCCTGAAGCAGATCAGCTGAAAAAGGTTTATCTGGCCTTTAAAAAATTGCCGCCCAGTTATGTGTGCGTCCAAAGCAAGCTGAATTATTTCAACAGCCGGCAAAATACTCTGACCCGGCTTTTCACCCAGGAATACAGCATGTGGTTCGAATTGCTGCTGGTAGGCATCATGCAGATTAAAACCCCTATCCCTTTGGGCGGAACCTCCAATCATTTTAAAATTGATTTTTTAAGGGAAGTAGGCGCCTGGGATCCTTTCAATGTTACCGAAGACGCCGATTTGGGGATCCGGCTTTTCAAAAAGGGATATAAGACTGCCATTATTGATTCCCGCACCTGGGAAGAAGCCAACTCCAGAATAGATAACTGGATCAGACAAAGATCCCGCTGGCTTAAAGGATATATGCAAACCTGGCTGGTACATATGCGCCACCCGGTCCAATTATATAAAGCCTGCGGGTTGAAAGGCTTTATCGGCTATCAGGCCATGATGCTGGGCACCCCGCTCCTGCCCTTGGTAAATCCGATTTTTTGGCTGCTCCTGATATTGTGGTGTTTGACTGAGGCTGGGTGGATACAGGCTTTGTTCCCGGGAGTGCTCTATTATATCTCTTGTTTTCTGATGTTTTTTGGCAATTTTATGTTCATCTATACCAATGCGGTAGGGATGTATTGGGTTATCCGCCAATCTGCGCTGGAAAAAAGACAGCCTTTTTCCTACGGTATAATAAAATATGCTTTGCTGTCCCCGCTGTACTGGGTTTTAATGAGTGTGGCCGCCTATAAGGCTTTGTTCCAATTAATAAGCAAGCCTTTTTATTGGGAGAAAACATCTCACGGCCTGACAACGGCGGAACACGATACCGTCTACCAGGCTGCCAGGTCCGGCTCGGGCTAGATCTGGCGGTATTAAGGTAAAACAGGGAGGAAACTATGAGGAATACATCTTATGCGCAGATAAAAAAGGCAATCCTTTGGAGTATCATAATTTTTCTGCTGTTGCCGGCAAGAGCTTTTGCTCAGACGCCTCCGGCCACGATTGAAGCGCAGCAGACCTACGCCATCCCCTTTATCCAAACGGAGCAAACCTTAAATATGCCCCAAAACGCCGTATCTTATTGGCTTTTTATGCCTGCCGGAGGAGAAGTATCCACCTGTGTTCTGCGGTTGCATTTCAGCTTCTCCAATACTTTAATTGACCGCCTCTCCGCCTTAAGTGTATCCGTCAATGGCGTCCCTATTGCGACCAAAGGGATATATAACCTGCAAAATGAAGGCCAGGGCTGGTGGAATGTGACCATTCCGGCAGCAAGCTTGAAAGCAAACGTTACCAATGAAATTAAATTTGAATGCCGGCAGCGCTCGGTTGAAGGCGAGTGCGCTGATATTGACAATCCCAACAATTGGGTGGTGCTCCACCCTGATTCGTATTTGGAGATGGGCTTGAAGCGTTATCCCCAATCGCTATTGTCGGCCTTTTATCCGCTCTATTACGAGGGACTGTCCGGTCCGTCGGTTCTGTCCACGTACTTTATCATCCCCCGGGATTACCCGGCTGATTCTCTAACTTCCCTGCTAAGGTTATCCTCTTCCATCGGCAGTGCTTACCGTTATAGAACTCAATTGGATTATCGGGTATTGGCGGGAGCGCCAGCCCCGGAAAAGAGTAAAAATCAGGTCTACATAGGCCCGCTGTCTGCCTGGATTGGCAACCAGGAGGTCAAATTACCCGCCGGCGACTTGGAAGACGAGCAGGGCTTTTTATCCATCGCGGGTCCGTCCGAAGGAAAAGAGCACTATAACACGCTGATTACCGGCAACACGAGCCAGGGTTTGGAAAAGGCCGCCAATTTCATCACCAACAAGATCCTGCTGCAACAGGCGGATCAGGATTCCCTGGTTTTAGATTCCTGCGTTGCTTCCGACTCTGGACCGGTTTTGAGCAGAGAGAAAGAGATGTATAAATTTTCTGATTTTGGCTATGGGGACCTCAATCTGGCCGGGGTTTTCCATCAACGCACCAATCTATCCTTTGTACAGCCGCAGGGGGTGCAAAGCGGCCGGGGATCATATGTGAATATCTGCTTCCGGCATGCTCAAACCTTGATTTCCGACCGGTCGCTGCTGACCGTCTATATCAACGGAACCCCGGTCGGCAGCACCAAGTTGAGCGTAGCCAATGCCGATGAAGGAACCTTGAAAGTAGTTATTCCGGAAGAAGCCTTAACTTCCCCGGTTATTGAAATCGGTATTGAGACCTATCATTATTTGGGCTTGATTGACTGCTCCAAGGATTATCATGACAGCGCCTGGACCGTTATTGATGCGGACTCGGAACTGGTGCTGCTGCCGGGGGACATTATGCTCCAACCCAGCCTAAAAACCTTTCCTTATTTTTATCCGCGTACAGACTCGGATGAACCGGCCCTGGTTATAGGACTGGGCAATGCGGCCGGCGGTGATGCGGAGGCGGCCGCGCTTCTGGCAACCCGTGCGGGACAGAATGGAGGACAAAGCTACAACTGGCAGATATGGCAGCCGGATGCCGCCCCCGCTGCCTATAAAAACATGGACCTGGTTTTTTTAGGTTCTTACCAGGAACTGCAGTTGCCGGAGAAAATTCGCCAAAATCTGGCGGTTGCTCCTACCGGAGATGGAGGTCTAAAAATTAAAGAGGGGATAGAGCTCATTCCTGAAACTTTGAGCAATAAAATCCTGTTTCAGGTGATCAGATCCCCCTGGAATCCGGTGCGGCGCGTTTATGTAATTCTTTACGGCCAGGAAGCGGATCGCCATCTTCTTAAATCAGTATTAAGCGACAGCGCTCTTCTGGGATCCCTGGACGGGCAAATGGCCTTAGTGGACTCTCAGTTAAACATTCAGAACCAATTTATTCCGGAAACGGAAACGGTCCGGGTACCCAAGACCTTTCAGGACCGGGTGCAGGCCTGGGAGCAGTTGACCCGTATGCCCTGGTGGATATCGCTCGCCCTGGTTCTCTTGATCATTGCCGCCTTGATTGCGCTGATCCGCGTGCGCAAGGTGAAAAATGAATTTAAACAGGCGGGGCAAACCATGAAAGCCGAGCAGGGTTTTGGAGAACAAGATATTGAAGATGATGATCAGAACGAGAACGATACTGAAAAGAAACCATAAGGGAATGTTGATAACACCGGTAACAACAGCAGAGTACAGAAGGCAAAACCGTAGTGGTTGATTTAAACGAACACCTGACTCTACTAGCAGCCAGTCTGAGTTTGAGGCACGGTCTGCCCATGGAGGACGTCATTGTTTATGCGACCGCCAAAGCCTGGGAGTGCCAGGTGGCTACCAGCGATAAGCATTTTTTAGGTCTGGAGCAGGTTATATTTATCTAATCCGAAGGTCAATAAGCCCGTTTTGTTTAACGATCTTTTCACCCAAGCTGCCGTCCCCTTGTCACCTTTAACAGCCGGGCCTGTGGCTTAATCGCACCGGCCCGGCTGTTTTGGCCGGAAGTATTATAATTGAAGCATTACCCGTGTGTCTGAGGGGCTGCATTATCAGAAGGTTTTTGGGTCAGGTCTTTGATCATCTGGGTCATGTCAATCCCGGAAACGCTCTTCACCATTTCCGGGGCAGTCGCCATCAGGGAGGTTACATAATTGCTCAGCCGGGCGGCTCCGGCTCCGTTGCCGGTATCGACCACCGTCAGATGATCGACGGCCTTGATCGGCTCGGCGACTTTGGCGGCCAATTCCGGCAGCATTTTGACGATAATGTCCAGCACCGCCGCTTCGCCGAATTTATCGAAGGCTTCGGCCAATTTTTGTTTGGCCTCGGCTTCGGCCAGACCCCGCAGACGGATGACCTCGGCTTCAGCAGTTCCTTTGGCCCGTTCGGCGTCGGCGATGGCCAACCCTTCCAGCCGCCTTTGCTCGGCATTGGCTTTGGCCTCCGCTTCAATCTTATATTGCAGGGCGTCGGCTTCCCGCATGCGTTTGGCTTTTTCCGCCTCGGCGGCTTGCTCGACGGAATAGCGGTCGGCGTCGGCCTTTTTCTTGACTTCAGCGTCATATTGCTTTTGCTTGCGCAGGATTTCCTTCTCCTGCAGATCAATTTCCCGGTCTCTGCGCACCAGCTCAATTTTCATCTGTTCTTCCACCACGATTTGTTCGGAACGGGCCTGCTGAATTTTATAGGCCTGGTCGGCCTCGGCTTTGGCGGTGTCCTGTTCCTGTTTGAAGGCAGCGATCTTCAGTTCCTTTTCTTTGGTTGCCTCGGCGACCTTGGTGTCTCTAAGCAGTTCCGCTTTTTGTCCTTCTTCGTCGGCCAGGGCTTTCTGTATGCGGGCATCCCGGACGGCTTCGGCCTCGCCGATCTCAGCATCCCGTTTGACCGCAGCGATTCGGGGTTTGCCCAGCGCGTCCAGATATCCCTGTTTGTCCCGGACGTCCTTGATCGTAAAGGATACAATCTGCAAGCCCATTTTTTTTAGATCGTTGGCGGCTACCGCCTGCACCTCCTGGGCGAACTTGTCGCGGTTGCGATAGACCTCTTCCACGGTCATGGTGCCCAGTATGGCCCGCAGGTGCCCTTCCAGCACTTCCTGAGCTTCCAAGCGGAGCGCCTCGGTGGGTTTGCCCATGAACTGCTCGGCGGCGGTAACCACATCGTCGGTCGAACCGCCTATTTTTATAATGGCCACCCCGTCGGCCATGACCGGTACGCCCTGTTCCGTATACACTTCCGGCGTGGTAACGTCCAGCTTGTGGGACAGCAAGGACAGAAAGTTGGCCTGTTGGAAGATAGGCAGAATAAACGCGCCCCCGCCCCGGACCACTTTGATTTTTCGGGCCGGATCATCGGAGAGGACATTTTTGCTGCCCAGAAATGATCCGGTAACGATCATCGCTTCATCGGGACCTACGGTTTTATATCTGGCCCAAAAGGCCAGACCCAATATTATAATAACTACTATGACCAGCAGCGGAATCGTGATAAATCCAGACATAAATATACCTCCTTATTCATTGTCCTGATAACGGATAACCCTTACGGTGCCGTCTTTAATAGCGGCCACAACCACCCGGCTGCCGGCGGCAAACTCCTCGCCGTCGTAACTGCAGGCAATATGGTTGGTGTTGCCGCCCCCAATTTTTATCAATACTTCACCGAATCCCTGTTTAGGAATCGGCACGGTTACCGTGCCGATTTTGCCGGTCAGTTCCGTCATCAAGTATCCGCTGGAGTTTTCGGCGTTTTTCATGGGCCTGACGTAGACAAAATAAACGCAAACGGACAGCGAAGTTGCAATCATCATGGCCAAAACGGCCACGATCAGTGTTTCCAGGGAGGTAAGACGGTCCAGCATTATGCCGGCGCCGCCAAAAGCGGTGATGCCGCCGACAAGGGTCATAGGATTTAAAAAATCCAGATGATCAAAAGATAACGCATTCAATAACCCATCAAAGGCATCGCCCAATAAGTCTCCGAAAATAACGGTAATCACCGCGAAAATAATGCCTCCGTACAAACAACTCCAATATACTGTTTGCATAAGCCTCCTCCCCTTTTAGAAAATCGCCGGCCTGGCCCATCAGGATGATGTTTCGGTTTTCAGCTTTTCCTTAAGCGCGGCCAGTTCACGGTCAACCGCTTCGCTGCCTCCCAAGGCGGCCAGTTCTTTATCCAACGCCTGACCGGTACTGAAAGTTTCTGTGGCTACCTGGGCTTCAGCCTCCATTTGCATAACCTTCTCCTCCATCCGGTCGAAACCCCGGCGGGAAGTATCTTTGCCGAAACCGCCCGCCATGCTGCTGATTTCCTTTTGTGCCTTGGCCGCCTCGGCCCGGGCTACCAGGGTGTCACGCTGGGCTTTTAAGCGTTCATATTCGTCCTTCATTTCCCTTAACTGAGATTTAAGCGTTTCGGCAGTCGCGCGATTGTTTTCATATTGAATCAAATAGTCGTCGGCCTTGGCTTTATGTAGCGCTTTATCTTCCAGAGCACGCCGGGCTAAATCCTCCCGGTCCTTGTGCAGGGCTTCCAAAGCCTGCGTCTCACGTTTGGCCGCCAGTTCAACCGCTTCTTCATAATGGGCTTTGAATTTGTGAACCACCACCAGTTGTCTGGCTACAGCGCTTTCAGCATCGACAATGTCATCTTCCATATCCAGCAGATACTGGTTCAGCAATTTGGCCGGGTCCTCCGCCTTGTCCAGCAAGGAGTTGAGATTGGCTCTGATATTATCGCTGATTCGCTTGAATAGACTCATTTTTTTCCACCTCCAGTTTCTACCACCGTAAACGTCTATTTTTACTTGGCTGGATTTATTTCCCTCCTTTATCTTATACTAGATGATAATTACCGTTTCCTTTCACAATTACCATATCATATCATCTATTTTTTCTACAAAATTCATGACTTAAGCGCGATTATCTGGAAAGACTGATTGAGGAGACCATACTCTCTGAATCAGAGCTTTTCGATTTACCTATGTACAATTGATCTCTCTGTTTGACGGGGAATTTGGCGGGTTCAAAAGGAGCGGAGATGATAAGGTATTCACCAAGACGATGATCAATAACTACACCAAATTGGGCTTGCTCATGCCTCCGGAAAACAAGAAGTACACCCGGGAGCCACATGATCCTGCCGGCTCTACTGTATAACTTAAAAAAATATTCTTTCCCTCAACGATATCAAATCCCTGTTTGCGCCGGTGCTGAACAATACCTCCACCAGAGACGACGATATCATGTCCCTGGAGGATATTTACACCATTTTTTTGAGTTTGAACAAAATCGAATTTGTAATATGTATGACCGCTTTGTACAAAAAATTAATCTGATTGAAGAAAAAATCGCCGGTATGGACTAGGACGACCGGCATACGCCCAGCTGTTTTTATTTATAATCATGCTGGTAGTGAATGCCAACGCCCAAAAGCGAATGGAGGAACGGATCATCGACGAGTTTTGGGTCCCAGTACAAATTGCCGGTGTCAGGGGACCGCGTGACAGCACATAACGGAAGGGGACGGACACTCAAATAGCGAGACGTGCATTCCAGACGGTTTGAGCGCTCACTGCGCACGGAGATTGCCGGGGGTCTTTCCACGGCTTCCGAGTCACGGGAGGAAATGGCCGTCTAAGATCAAGCTTCTCAGTGTACTAACACAATCCTCTATATCCTTATTTGAGCAATCAACGGTTTTATCAGCATATTTTATATATAAAGGAACTCTTTCCTTATAAACATCCTCAAGACTGCTTCCTGTCTTTATTACAATGCCTCTGGTCTTCACGTTTTTCAGTCTGTTTTTGATTTCTTCATAGGGAACATGCAAATAAAAAATCTTTCCTTCCTGTTTAAGGGCCTGTACAGCTTTTGCCGAGAAAATGACACTTCCGCCTGTAGCTACAACGCAATTTTTTAATCTCAAATCAGATATAATTCTTTCCTCAATTTCAATAAATTTCTCAATGCCATAAATGTCAATTATATCTTGCAACAGCCTGCCTTCATGTTGTTGTATGACAATATCCGTATCCACAAAATCCATCCCTAGGACTTTGGCCAGCAGCACCCCCAGGGTACTTTTCCCGGCTCCAGGCATACCAATAAGAATTATATTCATAAACTCCATTACCCACCCGTGGCATGATTGCTTTTTAAAAAAATATCATAATTATAATGCTATATCAATAAAACTGCTCAATAACAAGCAGGTGTTGTTTCGACTTTCATTTGAGCAGGGAAGGGCTGATTTGGCCCCGCGCATAGAAAATCTGCTTTATCCATCGGTTTCCCTCTTTTCCCGGCTTTAGCGGCCCCGCGGTTAAAAGGGCGGGGAATAGAGATATATCGGCCCGGACTGCAAAACTCCACCCGCTGGAATCTTTAAGGACGCCATCCTCAAATCAATAGGCGGAATGAATCTCAGCCCATCAAGAGCAGGCTCAAGGCCATGACCATCATCCCCGTAATGATGCCGTAAACCGATTGATGAGCCTCACCGTATTCTCTGGCTGCCGGCAGCAGTTCATCCAGAGAGACAAATATCATTATACCGGCTACTGAGGCAAAAAGCAGGGCAAACATAGCTTCGTTTATGAAAGGCAATAAAATAAGATATCCGATTACGGCCCCCAGAGGTTCGGATAATCCGGACAAAAACGAAAATATAAAAGCCTTTTTTCGGTCACCGGTTGCATAATAGACCGGCACCGAAACCGCTATTCCTTCGGGGATGTTGTGGATGCCTATGGCTACGGCAATAGCTATGCCCAGAGCCGGCTCCTGCAATACCGACACAAAGGTCGCCAGTCCTTCCGGAAAATTGTGAATGGCAATAGCCAGGGCCGCCAGTACCCCGGTGCGAAACAGTTTTTCCTGCAGGGGAGCGCTCTTCTCATCCATTTCTTCCAGCAGCCGGGGTTCATGGGGATTTTCATATGAAGGCACCAGTCGGTCAATTACGGCGATCAATATCATGCCGGCGAAAAATGCTCCTGCCGCCGCCCACAATCCTCCGGCTCCCCAAGCTTTTACCGCCGACTGCTGGGCCAGGGGATATATTTCGACCATTGATACGTATATCATAACCCCGGCGGAAAACCCCAGGGCCAGTGACAAAAAGGCGGTATTGGTCCGGCGGGCCAAAAGAGCTATTAAGCTGCCGATGCCGGTTGCCAGGCCGGCCAGGAGGGTCAAAGCGAAAGCCAGTCCTATATTGCTCAGTTCCATAATTATCCGTCCTCCTATTTACAGCATCGCTGTCATTAATAATACCATAGCAGGTTTAATGCCTGGAATACTCTATCATCCCATAATAATTTCATATATTTATTTTTTAAAATTTTTATTGACATGTAATAAATATAAAATTATAATGATTACATAACAAAATGAAATATAAAATTGTAATCATAATAAAAATAAGGTGAGCAGATGAATCCGACCAGCTTGGCAGATAAACTGATCAAACAGCATATCAGACCCTCTTACCAAAGAATTAAAATATTGGAATATCTGCTTGACAATCGTATCCATCCGACCGCGGACCAAATATTTAATGCTGTTCACGCTCATATTCCCACTCTTTCTAAATCGACAGTCTATAATACTCTGAATGTTTTTATGGAAGCTAATTTAGTGAGAGCTGTCATCATAGATGGAAACGAAGTCCGCTATGATATCAATGGAGAAGAACATGGGCATTTCCAATGTGAATCATGCGGTCGTATTTATGATTCTTATATGAATATCGACGCTTTGAATGCAGATGATTTAAATGATTTTGCCATAAAAGATAAAAACGTTTATTTTAAAGGCATTTGTCCCCAATGCCGGCAAAATAGAAATTAATTTACGAGGAGGTTTTATAATGGAAAACGCAGTTGCACCGAGAATGCCGTTGATCGGCGATCAGGCCCCGTCTTTTCGGGCCCAGACCACGCAAGGAGAGATCAATTTCCCCGAAGATTACAAGGGAAAATGGGTGATTTTGTTTTCCCATCCGGCGGATTTTACCCCGGTTTGCACAACCGAGTTCATGACCTTTGCAACCATGATGGATGAGTTCAAAGAGTTGAACACCGAATTGGTAGGGCTTTCAGTCGATTCTCTTTACGCTCATATTGCCTGGCTGAGAAAGATCCAGGAACTTGAATACAAAGGCATGAAACAGGTTGAAGTCACTTTTCCCTTGATTGAAGACATTAAGATGGAAGTGGCCAATAAATACGGGATGATTCAACCGGGACAATCAAGCACCCAAGCGGTAAGGGCGGTATTTGTTATTGATCCCCAGGCTAAAATCCGCTGTATTCTGTACTATCCTCTTACCACCGGCAGAAACTTTGATGAAATCAAGCGCATAATCCTTGCCCTGCAGAAAGCCGACCGGGATGGGGTCGCAACTCCGGCTGATTGGAGACCCGGGGACGATGTCATTGTTCCTACCGCAGGCTCATGCGGAACCGCAAAAGAGAGAATGGAAAATCAGGACGATGAAACCTATTGCCTGGATTGGTTTATGTGCTTCAAACGGGAAAAATAAAAAGAACAAGTCGTTGCTCCTGATCTTCTTTAATAGCGGCTTCCCGCATTCATGCCGGAAGCCGCTCCGCTTCTGAAATTTCTTTTTTCCTAATCTTCTTTGCTCAGGGGTATGGCTACCGTGACTTTGAATAGATCACCGTCAATCTCCAACTGGAATTTTCCTCCCTGCAAAGCGGTCAGACTCTGGGCAATGGAAAGGCCCAGTCCTGATCCTTCCGTGCTGCGGGACTCGTCTCCGCGGACAAAGCGCTCGGTAAGCTGTTCAGGAGTTATATTAAGGGGAACCGACGATATGTTTTTCACGGTAAAACAACCATAGTCGCTGTCGGTCCCAATATCAACATACACCCGGGTATGAGGCAGGGAGTATTTGACCACATTGGAGAGCAGGTTTTCGGCTATCCGCCACATATGTTTGCCATCCGCCCATATGATGACCGCTGTACCGGCTGTCTTTATGTTAAGATCCAATTCCGCCTGCTGGATTTTTTCCTGGTATTCACCGCAGGCCTGGATGATTAATTCCTGCAGGTCCACCTTTTCTCCGGTCACGGCCAGATTGCCGCTGGAGGCCTTGCTGGCCTCCACCAGATCCTCAATAAGCTGCTTTAAACGGGCGGATTTTTCTTCCAGAACGGTCAAATATCCAGCCGCCGTTTCATTCTCCAGGTTCTCCTGGCGCAACAGGTCCACGTAATTGATGATAGATGTCAGCGGTGTTTTCAGGTCGTGGGAGACATTGGTGATCAGATCGGTTTTCATCCGTTCGCCTTTGACCGCTTCGGCCACTGCTTTTTGCAGTCCTCCCTGGAGGCTGCGGATATTTTCAGCAAAGGCGGCCAGGCTTACGGGCATGCGGGCGCTGTCCAAAGGATAATCCAGATGGCCGGCTGAAATTTCCTGGACTGCTACCATGATTTGAGGCAAAGCCACCAGCGACCGGGCCGCAAAATAGAGCATCCCGGCGTTCAAGGCAATAATCAGCACAATGATCAAAGAGGCGGTGGCATTTAAATAGCCCGGGTAGTATCCAGGGTAAAGTGTGGCGTACAGCATAAACAGCAAGCCGTTAACGAGGCCATAGCCCAGAAGCAGCAGCAGGGTCCACTTTTTAAAGACTTTGCCCTGGAAAGCCAGCCGGAAAAAAGCCTTTATTCTGGAACCGAGCTGGTATAGCAGGGTATTGGTGAAAACCCGGCCTGTCTTGATCTGCCGGGCCATGGATAAAACATAGGATAAACCGATGAACAGATCCAGGCTGAGAACCACTGCCAGGAGCATCAGGGTAACTGCATCGGGTATACCCGGGGAAGCGGTGAAGCCGACTGTCAATGACAGCAGTGCCGCTATCAGCACCAAAACCGTATAGACATCGGTATAGATGGTGTCTGTCCAGGACAGTGCCACTTCTCCTTCCGGCTCCCGGCGGCCGGCCCCATAAATCAGATAAACAAAGGCAGCGACCGTAAGAACAAAGGAAAGGACGGCTATAACCGCGGCGGCGTCAGTTTGAGATTTGGTCCGGATGTAATCCTTATAATTGTTGTAGAGCATATCCCCAGGCTGCAGCGGCTCCGCCACCGCCGCATACACTTCATAAGGCCGGCCCGCCATGGTATCTTCAACGGTCCTAATATCTTCAATGGTCTCATACAAGGGAAGGCTGGAGTCGGAGGTCCATCCGTTGAGAAAGGCCCAGGTCGGCTGCTTTTGGATAAAACGGACCGGATTGCCTGTTTCCGGCTTCAAATTGCTCCACGTTTCCCCGGTCTCGGTGTTGCGCACCCAATAAACGAAATTGACCAGGGCATGAAGCTTGTCTTCAAAGCGACGGAAGCGCTGCAGATTGCCGACAGTGGTTTGATCATTTTTTTCGGCGCTTTTAATATGGTCTTCGCTTTGCAGCAGGACATGATATTCCACCACGTTATCCACCAGCGTGACAAAGTTGCTGCAAAATGGATTGTATTCGGTATAGCTGGACGAACTGGCGATATCATGATTATGGTATAAAAAGAAGCAGCCGCCCATCATCCCCAAAAAACCCAGCCAGGCTATGAGCACGGCGGCCAGTTTGGCGCCGTTGGAATATCTAATATTTATCGATTTTATATCCAATTCCCCATACCACCTTTAAATATTTTGGTTCGCCCGGATTGATTTCGATTTTTTCCCGGATCCTCCTTATGTGTACGGCCACCGTATTTTCCGCCGCATAGGAGGGTTCATTCCACACCTGCTCATAAATCTGGGCGGTGGAGAACACATGCCCCAGATTCTCCATTAAAAATACTACGATCCCGTATTCGGTAGGGGTCAGGCGGATGATTTCTCCGTCCACCCGCAGCTCTCTAGCTTCCCGGTCCAGCTCCAGTCCTCCGCTCTTTAAAACGCCGTTTTTCAGAGCTATGCTCCCCAGAGCGGTGTAGCGGCGCATCTGCGACTTGACCCGGGCCATCAGCTCCAGGGGATTGAAGGGTTTGCTCACATAATCGTCGGCCCCAAAGTTAAGTCCGGCGATCTTATCCGTATCTTCAGATTTGGCCGAAATGATGATGATAGGAATGTTGCGTTCCTCCCGAATTTTGATGGTGGCCGCCAACCCATCCATTTCCGGCATCATAACATCCAAAAGAATCAGATGAATCTCATGCTGGGCCAGGGCCTGCAGAGCCTGAGTCCCGCTGTAGGCCTTTATCACCCCATAGTTTTCGTGCTTTAAGTAGATTTCCAGCGCATCTACGATGGCCGGGTCATCATCACATACCAGCACATTGAATCTTTCCATGAATATTCCTCCATTGCCTTCCGATTATCCCCTGCGTCTTCAATATAGCCACCTGCCTTTCAGTTCTTATTCTGACAGGTAAATTTTACAAAGTACTTCATGAAAATCTTAAAGCTTTATTAAGAATCAGGCAAATCCAAAGGATGCCGGGGAATTCCGGAATATATAATTGTAGAGAATGACTGAATTATACAATTATACCTGACTTTTATCCTGTACATCGGAAGTCCTTTCCCGAATTGAGTGATAGAAAGGGTAGTTCAGTATTGCCTAATATGCTAAGATAATCTGGAGATATGGCTCAATTTTCGGTAATATTGCTGGTAAAAAATCCCCTATTAATTACATTAGAAAATAAGAAAAGAATGTCAGGGTGTGGATGCGATCTTTTCTTTTTTTGTTCAGCAATAGAATTAAGAGGTGATTTAATGCCAACGGCTGTAGTTGATTTGTTTTGCGGGATTGGCGGTTTGACTCATGGATTAGAGTTGTCCGGATTGCAGGTAATGGCCGGCATAGATATTGACCCGTCCTGCAGATATGCATATGAAACCAATAATAACGCAGCTTTTATTGAAGCTGATATTGAACGATTACTTTCTGATGAAATAAAACGATTTTATCCGGAGGGAGCTATTAAAGTTCTTGTTGGCTGCACGCCCTGTCAACCTTTTTCAAAGTATACTCAACGATACCGAAAAAACGGACAAAGAGGCAATAAATGGAGCCTTCTTTATTCTTTTGCGGAGAAAATCAACGATATAAACCCAGAGATCGTATCAATGGAAAACGTTCCCGAGTTATCAATGCAATCAGTTTTTGGTGATTTTCAGGAGGTTCTGGTTGAGATGGGATACCATATTTGGTGGGATATTGTTTATTGCCCGGATTATGGGGTTCCTCAGAGGCGCAGGAGGCTGGTGTTACTTGCTTCACTTTTGGGAGATATTGCATTGATTGCTCCACAATACAGTCCGGAAACATATTTGAATGTACGCGACTCAATCGGTTCATTGCCTCCAATCAATGCCGGCCAGGCGTCAAAGTATGATTTATTGCATTGCTCGGCGCAATTATCGGAAATTAACCTGGAGCGGATCAAGCAATCCAGACCCGGAGGGACATGGCGCGATTGGGATGAGAGTTTAAAATTAAGTTGCCACAAAAAAGAAAGCGGGAGCACTTACCCATCTGTATACGGTCGTATGTCTTGGGATAAACCTGCCCCCACAATAACAACCCAGTTCTATGGTTACGGCAATGGTCGGTTTGGACATCCGGAACAGAATAGGGCGCTATCAATCCGGGAAGGGGCAATACTGCAGTCGTTTCCCAAAGATTATGCTTTTGTACCTCCTGGAGCCCCGATAGTTAAAAGAGAATTGGGTATCCATATTGGCAATGCGGTTCCCGTTAACTTGGGAAAAGCCATTGGTATAAGTATTCAACGTCATATTGGGGAACGTAAAACGAGATAAATTGGAATCGAAAAAAAGATTACGACGGGGATGCAGCATGCAAGATGACGGCAAGGCTTATCTTTCGAACGCCAAAATACCTTAGTGCCAACCTTGGTAAAGGAGGAGTAGTATTAGCAAAGACATCCGCGATTTATCCCCGAAGAGAGTCCAGTTCTTTTTCCTGGGCCGTAAGAGGTTTATCCAGTCGTTTAATGTCGGACCAGACTCCCCTGAGATCGCGCTTAATGTCCGCAACATCTTTCTGCAATTTAGCTTGCCCAGCTTCCAGCTCAGCCTGACCCTTCTGCAGTTCAGCCTGCCCATCTTTGAGAGATTTAATATCTGACTGCATAGACTCAAGGATATTAAGGATTTTTTCTTCATTTTTCATGGGTGATACTCCTTAGCGTGAGCTTAAAATTATAATACCATAAAAATTAACATTAATTTAGGTAAAATAAGTAATAAAAAGCGTAGTTTATATAATTGCCATCTGCTTGTAACAGTGCTGGTTGGTTAAAAATCATCGTTCCTTTCGGTATTGCAGTTTATTGATGTTAAAATAGGACCAGGGCCAATAGAAACGGGTAGACTCAAACTGAAGGGAGATTCGGCTATGGTGCATCAGATTAAGCTGACTACAGTGAAGCATGAACAGATGATTGATATTACGGCCCAGATTCAGGAGGCAATAAATCGGGAGAAAGCAACTGAAGGGATGGTGCTGGTCTACTGCCCGCATACCACCGCAGGGATTACCATAAACGAAAACGCTGACCCGGATGTGGTACATGACCTGTTAATGAGACTGGATGAGCTTTATCCCTGGAAGCATCCGGGTTATCGCCATGGGGAAGGTAATTCCGCCTCTCATTTGAAAGCCAGTACCATAGGCGCATCCCAGCTTGTTCCGGTAGCGGCCGGCGCTTTACTGCTGGGAACCTGGCAGGGTATCTATTTCTGTGAATTTGACGGGCCGCGCCAACGTTCTTTTTATGTTAAGATACAGAAAGATTAATGCATGATTATTCCCATTATGTTACAATTGCTGTGACTTAGTTTAGAGGAGTGATAACCGTAGGAATTCAAATAATAACCGATAACTGTTGTGATTTGTCCCGGGAGATGCTGGAGCGTTATAATATTGCAGTTGTACCTTTGCGAGTAAGGTTTGGGGATGAGGAAATCCCCCCGGAGAATTTTGATAATGCCGCTTTTTATAGCCGTTTGCAGATATCACCTCAATTACCCAGCACTAGCCAGCCTATGCCGGGAGATTTTCTGGAAGAATACCAAAAAAGCATAGCCCAAAATCAGGGAATCATCAGTATCCATCTATCGGCAGGGATATCCGGAACAGTTCAGTCTGCCAATATAGCCGCCGCTATGTTGCCGGGGAAACCTATACATGTGGTTGATTCCCAAAAAGCTTCGGTGGGTCAGGGATTAATGGTTTTGGAAGCCGCCCGTATGGCCCGCTCGGGGGAAGCGGCAGCCTCAATCCTGCTGCGGCTGAGTGAAATGCAGAAAAGGATGCGCTGCATTTTTGTTGTCGGTAATCTGGATATATTGATTAGGGGAGGGCGGTTATCCCGCGCCAAGGGATTATTGGCCGGCGCCCTTGATATAAAACCCGTACTGCATATGGATAAGGAAGGGAAAATCGTACCCTTGAGCAAAGCCCGGGGCCATCGGGGGGCGAGAAATAAGCTTATTGAGTTTATGGAAAATCTGGCTTCTGATCTTGACAGCCAAACCGTAGGAATTTGCCACAGCGCCTGTCCGGATGATGCCGAATACCTGAGAAGAACCATTATTGAAAAATTTGGCAGCCCGGAAGTAATCATAGGTGAAATAGGGCCGGTTATTGGCTCCCATGTTGGAGCAGGTACGTTTTCGGTGTTTTTTGAAGATCAGGGAATGCTGTAAACCCAGATTGCATACCCTGCGGGGCGACTTATACTGACATAGTCACAGTTAATGAAGCTGATTGGGTTGATTAGAATTTTTACCTATATACCGGGTTGCGCCTCCGGCCATGGACGGGGTCAAGTTTGTAGCCATGGGTATAACCATTGAGGCAGGGCTCGCGCCCATGGGGCGTATATAATGGCGTTGCCGAGATCCCAGATTTTTGTTAGGGCTCTAAAGCGTATCGAACAGTTTAAGGTATTCCCCATATCCCTCTTGCTCCAGCCGGTCGCGGGGGATGAAGCGCAAGCTGGCGGAATTGATGCAGTAGCGCTGTCCGGCAGGCAGAGGCCCGTCATCAAAGACATGGCCTAAGTGGGAATCCGCTTCGCGGCTCCTGACCTCAGTGCGGCTCATACCATGGCTGCTATCCGCTTTCTCAATTATTTGTTCCTCATTGATGGGGCGGGTAAAGCTGGGCCAGCCGCAGCCGGAGTCGTATTTGTCCCGCGAACTGAACAGAGGCTCCCCGGAAACGACGTCCACATAAATACCTTCATCGGAGTGATTCCAATACTGGTTGCGAAACGGGGGTTCGGTGGCATTATTTTGGGTGACGTCAAACTGCAGTTTAGTGAGCCGGTGCTGCAAGGCTTCCTGCTCTGCCCCTCCTTTTTTCTTTTCTTCCTGCTCCCAGTGTTTTTTTATAAAAGCATCCCGGCCGGAAGCCAGGCGATATAATTGGTAGCGCTGCGGGTTCTTGCGGTGATAATCCTGGTGATATTCTTCCGCCGGGTAAAAGGTCTCAGCCGGTAGGATAGCAGTCATAACCGGCCCCGGAAAACGACGGCTGGCATCCAGAGCTTCTTTGGAAGCTTGAGCCTGCTGATGCTGGCTTTCGTTATGATAAAAAATTGCCGTGGCGTAAGAATGTCCCCGGTCGTGAAATTGTCCTCCGGCATCGGTAGGGTCAATTGAGCGCCAGAAGATATCCAGGACTTCGGTGTAGTTTACCCGTTCCGGGTCGAACTTGACCTCTACGGCCTCATAATGGCCTGTCCGCCCCGAGCATACTTCTTCGTAACTGGGATTTTCCTTCTTCCCGCCGGTGTAGCCGGATACCACCTCCAGCACACCGTTAAGCTCTGCAAAAGGGGCTACCATGCACCAGAAACAACCACCGGCAAAGGTAGCCAGCTCATATCTTTTGTCTGGATTCTCGTTCATTTGCTATTCCTCCCTTAAACATTAATGAAAAATTTTTGGATTAACCTGTTTTAAATATGTTTGCCGGAAGCTCCTTCTTTATATTCATATAAGCGGCTTAGGAATTCCGGAGAAAGTTCGATCCAATGTTTGGCTTGGTTTATTTTAGTTGACATTATAGAACGTTATATTTAAAGTTATGACAGACAATATTTGATTTTGTCTATTTTTGTTTAAGGCCTTAACCTGTTTTATAACCGATTGATCAAACTACAGGAGGATGAGGATATGGTTAATGTTCCCCAGGAGGCAGTTTCTATCCGACCGGTTGGGGTAGTAGTTTCCGATTTTAAAAAAGTAAGCCGGGAATATGATTATAATAATGAAAGCATGATTTACATGCGGGAAGATCTTACTGATGCCCTGATCGGGATTGAGTATTTTTCCCATATTCATGTTATCTATTATCAGCATCGGAGGCAAGACTGGTTTGAATTGATCGGAATGGGCCGGGAAGCCGAAGCTCCTCTGACCGTACCCTTTGCCAGCGAGCCCACCTGCCAGGGAATATACTCCACCCGAAACCCGGGCCGGCCTTCCGGACTAGGATCCTGCGTAGTGGAGCTCGTAAAACGCGATCAGAACTGTTTGTGGGTAAAAGGACTGGATGCCATTGATGGAACTCCGGTTCTGGACGTAAAGATATATATACCTCATTATGATGCTTTTCCCTTGGCTGAAACCCCTTTGAATTGGTGTCGGGGGAATGATCTGATAACAACCTCGCGTGCTTTTCACTGGGATACTATCAATGTTGGGCTTACCCTGGGGCTCAGGACCGGAGCCAAGGCTTTAGAGGTTTTGGGTATCGGCCGGGGGGAAGCGGTCCAAGCGGAAGTGGTGGGAGGACATTTCTTTGCTCAGGGGATTGAAGCGGTTACCGGATGCAGTACCCTGCGGGGCAGCATGAGTTTTCAAGAACTCAAGGGTTCAACCGGGGAGTGGGAACTGAGGCTGATGAGCCGGGATAATCAGGTGGAAATCAAGCTTAACGATAACCTCTACTCGGGAGCGGGCGAAGTTCTGGAACTGAAGGAAGATACATTATTCGCGGCAGTGATAAAAGGCTAGATTGTGAGGAAATGCCATGGCTTATGCAATAGCAGTATTTTCGTCGCTTAATTTGGTGAATCGGGTGAAGAGCCGGTTAAACCAGGGCGACGATTACTTTGCCATGATCCGGGCTCCCCAGAGGGTAGCGGTTGGTGGGTGCAGTTTTGCCCTGCGTTTTGAGGACGGCAAGCTGCCGCTGGTGCAGCGGACAGCCCAGGAATTAGGGATTGCCGTCAACGGCATATACCGGGAAGAAGACCAGGCCGACGGCAGCAGAATATATATCCCGGTAAAGTAAACGGCGAGGCGTTTTTACATGATATATCTGGATAATGCCGCCACTTCGTGGCCCAAGCCCGATGCGGTGTGCAATGCTATGGCCGCCTGCATCAAAAATTACGGGGCCAATCCGGGGCGCAGTGGTCACCGCATGGCGATACAGGCCGGCGAGAAAGTGTATGAATGCCGGGAGAATCTCGCCCGGCTGTTCGGGATCGGCGATCCTTTGCGGATAGCCTTTACGGCCAATGCCACCGAAGCCATCAATCTGGCGGTCAAAGGGCTGCTGGCAGCAGGCGACCATGTGATTATTACCAGCATGGAACATAATGCGGTCGTGCGTCCCCTGAAAAAACTGGAACGCCAGGGAGTGGAGCTTTCCGTGGTAAAAGCCGACTCCAGCGGGCGGGTCGGCCTGGCGGGCATAGAAAATAATGTCAGGTCCAATACCAGATTATTGCTGGTTACCCATGCATCGAATATAACCGGGACGGTCAATGATGTGCAGTCAATCGGCCGCCTGGCCCAAGAGCATAAAATCATCTTTATGGTGGATGCGGCGCAAACCGCCGGAAAATGTCCCATAGATGTCGGACTTATGAATATTGACCTGCTGGCTTTTCCAGGCCATAAAGGTTTATTGGGCCCCCAGGGTACCGGAGGCTTGTATATAGGGGAAGGGCTGGAACTGGATACTTTGAAGGAAGGCGGTACCGGTAGTGTTTCCGAAAGCCTGGAACAGCCGGATTTCCTGCCTGACCGCTATGAGAGCGGAACTCTGAATACCCCCGGGATTGCCGGATTGAACGAAGGAGTGAAATATATCCTTAAAATCGGCGTCGACAACATCCGCGGGCATGAAAAACAACTGGAACGGCAGATGCGGCAAGGACTGGAATCAATCCCGGCAGTCCGGGTCTACGGTAGCAATGCTCCTGAACTTGGCGTCCTATCCATCACTATTGACGGTAAGGATTGCAACGAGGTCTGCAATGAATTGGATGAGAAATATGGCATTGCTAGCCGGGGAGGCTTGCACTGTGCCGGTTTGGCCCATCAGACCATAGGGACCCGGAGCACCGGCACCATCAGATTCAGTATCGGGCCTTTCAATACCCCCGGAGACATTGACCAGGCCTTAGCGGCGGTCAAAACCATTGCCGGGAGTTGAGCCCGCGAGGCCGCGGAGCAGAAAATAACGCCGGGGATAGTCTGTTTACCTATCCCCGATATTATTTCCCCTGTTTTTAGGGTCGCGCTTTTTAAAGACGAGTGCTTTCTAACTGGAATACCTTCTCCTTTTAAATCTTCGGACCAAAAACAAACCCAACAGAATAAATGCTGTACTGATCGCAATGTAAGCAACTGCGGCGGGTGTAAGTCGGTTAAGGGAACTCCTCCCGAAGGGGTCATAGGCCCTGTCCCCGGAGGCAGCCTTGCCGGGCTCGCCCTTTTGCCCCGGCATGCCGGCAGGCATATTTTCCATTCTCTCAATCATGCTGTCGTCCAGGCCCAATTTCTTAAGCTGGGCTATCTGTTCTGCCGACAACTCTCTGCCATTGGCATCCCGTATTATTTCCCCGGCCTTCGTCATGGTTTCCCGGTCGAGTCTATTTCCTTCCGGGAATCCCCCTGTTCCTTTATCGGGAGCATTGTTGTCCCGGTCTCCTGCGTCAGGAAAAGCGCCCGGCTCTTCGCCGTGATCAGTGTTGTTAATGGGATTTTTATCATCGTCAAAGCCTCCCGCCGCTTGATCCTTGCCGGAATTGGCGGCTCCGCCCTGGTTAAGAAAATTTCCGGCAGGACCTTTGCCGCCTCTTGCACCCATACCGCCCAGTGCGCTCAGATCAATACTGCCGGCCTCGACATACTGAGCCGTATCATTGCTTTGTTCTGCGGCGGTAGCCGGCTGCTTGCCGGATAATTGAGCACTTATACTCTGGGCTCGCAGCCTGGCGAATTCCACCAGTACCGGCAGCGATTTTTCATATTCGGCGTAGGTGGAGAAAGCGGTGGCATCATTTTTGACCGAGCTGTTGATCAAGCTGTCGACCTTTTGAACCGTATCCTCGAAAATACCGTTGTCAACATAGTTTTCTACCAGCTGCTTCAGGTATTTATGGTACAACTCCTTATATTCCGGTACTTCGAGCAATTTGCCAATCAAAGGCCGCTCGCTCAGACTGGTTGTCGTCGGCGTATCTATGGGATGGTTAACTGCCTGGCCGGCATCATTTATCTCATGTCCGGCAAATGCCAGGTTAAAGTCCCAGGGCAGGATGGTGCATACCCCGTTTTCTTCGTATAGATAGTAATTATGTTTCAGATTACCGGTATAGCTATCAAAATTGATCAGAAAAGTATTGACGGCAAAATAACGTAATATGGAGTCTACATCCAGATATTTCTCCAATTCGGCGCCTTGGTTCAGATGCTTGATCATGGTGATAATCTTTTGAAAATCACTGTCGGTTACATCATAAGCGGCCATGTCTCTTATACCGGAATAATTGGCAGCGCTTTCCCCGGTCCATTTCAAGTCGGAACCGGCCCCTTCCGGACGGTACAGGTGTCCATTGAGGCTGCCGTAATTGCGCCTGACAAAGCTCTCCTCCATGGATTCCACTGCCAGGTACAAGCCCCAGGGCTTACCGTTGACTGAAATATCGGCATAAGCGTATTGCGGGGTAACTACCCCCATGGAGGAAAACAGGTCATAAGCCAGATATTCCTTCATATAGGTTTTATCCATAATGATGTTGTTTAAGGCCAGTTTGTCCAAGCCAAAACAGGTTTGCCCCTCAATATAGGCGTCAAAATCGACCTTGAAACTGAAACGGTCGGTAGTGTCATCCTGAGCCACCGTTTTCAGGCTGGAATTGCCTTTGGGCCTGATCCCGACATTATGAAAGGTGGTGCCGTTTACAGTTATATCACAGCTCCGGTATTCTTCTTGGGCTGCATTCTCAATAATCCAATCAAAATCATCCTGTTCCATGTCAATATTAATCTCAATGATCTGGGTTTTACTAAAGATTTTGCTGACATACTCCGGTTCGGCGGTAATGCCTGATTGCGGAGGAGACAGCATCAGGAAAACCGTTCCCAGAACCACGGCTATCATCAGTAAGGCGATAAAAACATTAAGGTGTTTACTCGTTATCATGTGATTTCACCACCGCTAAGACATATATTCGCCGTTGTAGCTTACCAGTACCGCATGATTTACTCCGGCAATACGGCCGATTTCATTCACGAATTGGGCGGACATATCTTTTAGCCTGATTTCAACCGTCAGTTCCACCCCGCTGGATGCGGCAACCGTCTTTGATTTCACCACATGCTTTTTAACGTTTTGTTTTATATAATCCAGAACGTCGTTTTCGCTGGCGTCACTGTCACACTTTATTACCAGTATATAGGGGTTGTCAGTGCTCTTGCGGTTGACCAACACAACCATGACTATACCGATGAACAAGGAGCCGAGTACGGCCAGCGGGATAAGCCCGGCGCCCAGTACTATACCGATGCTGATGGCCCAGAACAGAAAGGCAATATCAATCGGCTCTTTGATGGCGGAGCGAAATCTCACGATGGATAAAGCGCCGACCATACCCAGGGAGAGGACGACATTGGAGCTGATGGCCATTATAATCAGGGTGGTGATAAGGGTCAGGGACAGCAGGGAAACGCCAAAACTGTCTGAATACATGACTCCCTTGAAGGTCTTTTTATAGACCATAAAGATAAAAAGTCCTAATACAAAAGCCAGCCCCAGGGCAATGGCCATATCCAGCATGGAAAAGGAGGTTACCTTATCCAAAAAGTTGGATTTAAAAATGTCATTGAATGTAAACTGATTGCTTGGATTCACCTCTATTACCTCCGTTTATAATAATTTCAGCCGTATATCCGGCAGGCGGCGTACTTGGAAATTGAGCTGTTGCGGCGCTGATTAGTCTGGATAATGTCCAGGATCAGTTCGGGCAGAAACTCGTCAAATTTGACTTCTAATATAACCTGATCGCTGGTGGTCATAGTCATGGTAGGCAGATGCGGATCGAAAAAATTATGAGAGAAGAGACCGCTTTGCACATGGCGGTCGAAGGTTATGCGCACATTGCCTGGTTCGTAGATGTAGGCTTCGCGAGAATAATCAACCACGGTTTTGGGGCCTAAAAGCTGATGCTTCATTTTGGCATAAAGTTCCCGGAGCAGAGCATTGCCGGAAGAGAAGAGCCAGTCAATATCATGCTGCAGCAACCTTTCGCCTTGCTCTTGACTTATCATGGCTTTTTCTTTCCAGCCCAACCCGTTTAGCTTGCTCTTTTTCTCCAGATGTATCAAAGACGGATCAAGGTTATAAAAACGCAGGCGGAATTTTTCCCGCCGGCTGATACCGTTAATTTTGTCCATCAATGCCTTATTTTCAGGAGTGTCGAAATACAAACTGCGTATCCGATAGGTTCCGTCACTTCCGGCAAAACCGTCTAAGCGGGCAATATGCTTCAATCTGTTCTGCAGGGTAAGATAATCCGCAATATTGATAAAGTGTTTGACTTCGTGCCTGAACTTGGGATTTCCCATGGAATCACCTCCTCATTGGGAAAACGTATATATCCATCATAAAATACCTCCCTTAAATGAATCTTAAGCTTAAAGATGTTTTTAAGGTTGGCGTGGTAATATAAAGATGCGAGTAAATGAACGCAAAAGGCGGAGAACAATATGAGACTGTTGCTGATTGAAGACGAAAAGCAGCTTGCTGAAGCCCTGACCGAGCTCCTCATAAAAAACAAATATATGGTGGATGCTGTTTATGATGGAGAAACCGGACTTGATTACGCCATGACGGGAATATATGATGTGATCCTGCTGGATATCATGCTGCCCCGATTGAACGGATTGGAACTGCTGCAGCAGCTGCGGTCAGGCGGGATTTCTACCCCAATCATATTGCTGACTGCCAAAGGCGAATTGGAAGATAAAATTACCGGTCTGGACGGTGGGGCGGATGATTATCTGGTAAAGCCCTTTGCCGCGCCGGAATTATTGGCCCGAATAAGAGCGCTTTCCCGGCGCAAGGGGGAAATGATCTTGGATGATACCTTGAGCTTTGCCGATTTCCGTCTTAACCTGTCCTCTTATGAGCTGGAGGGAAAAAACGGCAGTGTAAGGCTGACTTTAAAGGAATTCGAGATATTGAGATATTTCATGTATCGCCCCCATCGTGCGGTAAGCAAGGACGAGCTGATTGAAAAAGTCTGGGGCTTTGATTCTGAAGCCGATTACAATAACATTGAAGTATATATATCATTCTTACGAAAAAAGCTGGCTCATATTGGTTCCCGGGCCGTGATAACCACTATGAGGGGAATCGGCTACAAGCTGGAGGAATAAAGCGTGTTTTATAAGCTGAAACGAAAATTTGTAACTATAAATATGGCGCTGCTGACCATTGTTTTTGCAGCAATCTTCTCTGTTATTTACATGCTGACTGCCATAGCGGGAGACCGCCAGACCGAGTTTGCCTTGAACACTGTAATGTTCGCCCCGCCCCGCTCTTTCCCGGATGATCCCATGTCAGCAACCAGCATGACGGCTGAGCTGGATAAAGAAAACAATATCGTAAAAACGTTTTCATTCATGAATATAAACCGGGAAGTCATTGCCCGGGCGGTGCGTCAGGCATACAAAACTGAAGCTTTATCAGGCAAAATACGAATTGAGGAGGCCCGTTACGCCTTTCTGAAACAAGAAACTCCCCATGGCGCCAAAATCGTCTTTGTAGACCGTACCCCACAGCATCGCACCCTCATGAATATGCTGCAGATATTTTTGACGGTGGGTGGGATCAGCCTGATACTGCTTTTCGGCATCAGTATATATTTTGCCAACAAATCCATCAAACCTATCCAAGAGGTGTTTGAAAAACAAAAACAGTTTATTGCTGACGCTTCCCATGAGCTCAGAACTCCGCTTACGGTGATAAAGACGAATCTGGCGTTGATTGCGGCCAATAGTGAAGCAACCGTGAAAAGCCAGGCTCGCTGGATAGAATATATCTCTACCCAAACGGATAGAATGGCTGGTCTGGTTGACGACATGCTGGCTCTGGCTCGGATTGATCATGTGAAAATGAGGCCGCTGTTTTCTGGTTTTGATTTGAGCCAGGTCGTAAACGGCATACTCTTGTCCTTCGAAGTGGTTCTTTTTGAAGATCATATAACCCTTAAGCCGTGCATCCAAGGAGAAGTTTACCTGAATGGAGACCAGGAGGGCATAAGAAAAGTCGTCAACATCTTAATTGATAATGCCGTAAAAAATACCCCGATAAATGGAATCATAACCGTATCCCTTGCAAGTTCCGAAAATAAAACCAAGCTGAGGGTTACCAATACCGGTCCGGGTATTGCGGCCCAAGACCTGGGAAAAATATTCGAGCGCTTTTATCGGGCGGATACCGCTAGGGGCCGGGAAAACGGGGGCTATGGTCTGGGTTTGGCTATCGCCAAATCAATTGTGGAACAGCACCGGGGGAGAATTTACGCTACCAGCAAGCCCGGAGCCGAAACAGCCTTTGTGGTGGAATTACCGGCAGGACAGAGAAAAGGGGCGGACTCGGTAAATGATATTGCCAGTGGTAAAGTAACTTGAGGCAACTAATGGTATGTATGAGGTAGTGGGCTTGGAAGAGACGGATTCTATATTAACCGGCTGGCCAGCAGGAAATCTCTATCCGCCAGGAATGTTTCCCTGGGTTCATAACGGGTTAATTCTCCGTTTTGCATTACCATTATCCGGTCGGCGATAACGGCCGTTTTAAGATCGTGTTCCACCGCAATTATGGTTTTGCCCTGAGAACGCAGTTTTTCCAGGGCATGGGCTACTTTCCTTCGCCCGGCATGATCAAGCTGGGATAAAGCTTCGTCCAGAACTAATACCGATGGATCAAGAGTCAGAACTGAAGCCAGAGCCACCAGATGTTTCTCCCCGCCCGAAAGCTTATGAGGATTGGCATTTCTTAAGGAACCGATTCCCAACAAATCAACCGCATAATCCATCCTTTCCCGGATGCGAATGGGGGAGAGGCACATATTTTCCGGTGCAAAGGCGATCTCATCTTCCACGGTGGGGGAAAAAAGCTGGGTATCCGGATCCTGAAAAACTATTCCTACTTCCCGGGCCAGACGGGCAACTCCATAGTCCCGGGTATCTATACCGTTAATCAGCACTTCTCCTTCCATTATTCCTCCCTGGCAATTGGGGATAATCCCGCTTAAACAGCAGCAAAGAGTGCTTTTCCCGCAACCGCTTAAGCCCATCAAAGTGATGATCTCACCTCGAATTACATCAAAAGAGATGTTTTTTAATATGTCCTTTCCCTCTGCCTGATACCGGTAACTTAAATTTTTAACGATCACGGCTTTCATAAATTATCTCCTTCAAAAAATGTAGATTAGTGACTAAAAATGAGATATAAAAGTGTCGATTGTATATTGTGTTATGATAGTTTTTGTTTGATTTGGGCAAACGGCTTTAAAAGACGCATACGATGGCAATCAAAAAGAAATTGCTGCGCGTAGTCTTGAAAAAACCATGTTTAAAGGGATTTATGGCGATAGATAAATAAAAATAATGTTAAACTATGGTTGACATTATAGCATATAAGAATTAGATTTATGTTAAGAATTTTGTAGTTTAGTTCATTTATGTTAGCTAATAAGGGCGGATGGCATGATTAGCAGTTAGGCGCATTTAGTGGTTGTTGGTAGATTGAATATAATGTTCTTTTGAGTTAATTTAATTTAGCTTATTACAGGAGGGAGAAGAGAAGTGCAGTTGATAAAATTCGGGGCCAGTCCCAACGCAAAAACCAGGGCAGCTATATTGGTGATTTTTCTATTAATATTCAGTATTGCAGGAATGATACGATCAGATACGGCTATGGCCAAGACGGAGTATAGTGATCCGGCCACCTCGCTTACGGTTGTACTCAATGATGAGGGGGAGGTTTTTGAATTAGCAACTTATAGTATTTCCGAACTGGAGAGCATGCCCCAGGTACAGCGGGAATATTCTTCCATAGACAGGATGCCGGCTCCGGTATTCACTGCCGGCAAGGGCTTAGATCTGGCTACCTTTTTAAGCAGTCAGGGTATAGATTTAAATTCCATAAGCTACTGCCGATTTTATGCTACTGATAATATTGTAAAAAAACTGGACCGGAATGTGCTGTTTGACCGAGCCGGCTACTATTTCCCCAAAATAGTGGAATGCTGGGATACTGACTGGGATGAGAACAGCAATTCTTATATTGATGTCCAAAAGGTGAGCGCGGGAGCCGTTCCGGTTGTACCGATGCTGGCCATAACCTCTTCTCAGGGCCGCTGGCTGGATAAGCCCGATTGGAACAATCTTGACGGCTCAACTTGTCTGCGCCTGTGCTTGGGGCAGATTGCTCCCGAAGAGTGCATCACCATGAACTTTGTCCGCTGGGTATATAAAATAGAAGTATTCGGCAAACTGCAGTCGGGAGGGGGAGGTTCGGTAGTTGCTCCCCGGGCGACTTTCGATAAACCGGCGGCAGACCAAACCTATCAGGTAGGAGACACGGTAGAAATCGCCGGCACGGTTGAAAAAATGTCATCGGTTACCTTAACCGTTACCGATCCTGATAACCATATCGTATATACGGTCTTTGACATTGCGGTCAAGGACGGTAAAATCACCGAGGAATTCCTCCTGGGACCGGATGCCGTACCCGGCAACTATACTATTGAGGCAGGGCCGAAAACGGGATCAAGCCTGGGCCGCAAACAGACTTTTAAGGTGGTGGCGCCGTCAGGAACAGACGCTGCTGCCGTTCTGACCAGCCCCGAAGCGGGTTGTACCGTACAACCGGGTAATAAAATCAAGATCAATGGATCCCTCAACGGCCTGACCAGTGCCAGACTGGAAATTGTCGGTCCCGGAGAGAAAACCGTTTATACCGGTACTATTGATAAAAGCGGTGATTTCAGCGAAGAATTCACTCCGGCAGCCGATACCGTAGCTGGCGACTATACCATTCAAATCAGCGGACCCGGTATGAAGCAGAATTATACCCGCGTCTTCAAAATTGCGCCAACCATAGAAAGCAATTCTTCAGACAGCCCTTCAGGACAGGCGGGACCTGTCAATCAGCCTGGAACGGCTGCTGCGGCCAATTCCTTAAAAGATATAAGCAATCACTGGGCGGCGGATAGGATTAAAGATCTGGTTGCCCGGGGTGCTATTAAAGGATACCCCGACGGCAACTTCCGACCTGATGCCACCATTACCCGGGCGGAATATACCACTGCCGTGGTAAAAGCATTTAGTCTGACTGCGGCCAATGGCAAGCACTTTGCCGATACCAGCGGACATTGGGCCCGGGATTATATTGCCGCTGCCACTGCCGCAGGAATTGTCGGCGGTTACAGTGACAATTCCTTTGCTCCCGATGAGCCCATAACCAGGCAGCAGATGGCGTCCATGGTGGTAAAGGCAGCCCGGCTTACTACCTCCGCAGTCTCAAATCAATTCAGCGATAATGACAGCATTGCCGACTGGGCTCGGGAGGACGTTGCTACCGCGGTGAGCAACCAGATCATAAAAGGCTACCCCGATAACACCTTTAAACCGGGTGGCAAAGCAACCAGGGCGGAGGCGGCCGCAGTTATTGTAAATGCCTTGAACCTCCTGAAATAACGGGTGCCAAGCCATGCAGGAAACGACTGGAAGTAATAAAACGCAAAAATTATTGCTATGGGGTATCTTGCTGCTGGTAGTGCTGGTGGCCGTATGTTCTTTCTTAAACCGCAGCCAGGATGACCTGCAGGAAGGGCAGCTGCTGATCAAAGCCGGCGACGACCGGCTGGCTCTGCTTAATATTGCAGACCTGCGGCAGTTGCCGGCGGTAGAAAAGAAAATGGTGATTAACTCGTCTGGCGGCCAAAGCGAACACCTCTTCACCTGTACCGAACTCAGAGGAATTCTCGACCATATTGACCCTGAGCTTACCTCGCGCTATACCCGGGTCATAACCTGCGGAATCGACAATTATACCTCAGGGCTGGAGATGAGCGAAGTATTGCAGCCGGATAATGTCTATATCGCTTATGCCGACGGGGGCGAGCCTTTAAAAACCAAAACCGGACAGGAAGGCAGTATGCGAGTCATTATCATGGCTGATGAATTTGGTCAGCGGTTTACCAACTTTCTGGTAAGCCTGGAAATGGAATAGAAAAAGGCAGGTTTTATTAGATGCGTAAAATGGTAAACAGACTGCTCCCGTTTTTACTGATATTTATTATAATGCTGACCTTGGCCGGCTGCGGGGAAAAAACGGAAACCGCCGGCGATCTGACTGCTGAAGATGGGCAGGAATTTGTCATTACGGGATTGACGGACAGTGATTACCCAATTACCGTAGGGGAATTGAAAAAGCTCCCGGCGATTACCAAAAAGGCCCGGGCCACCCGATCCAATGGCGAAGTGGTCAAGATTAAAGCCACCGGATGTTTGCTGGAAGACGTACTGCAGCAGCAGGGAAAATCGGTAAAAGACTACAGCACCATTCGGTTTTCGGCCCGGGACGGCTATTCCATTGCAGTTCCGCCCGATATTCTGAAGAATCGCTCTATTATCCTGGCCTACCGGATTGACGGTAAATCTCCGGATGAGGAAAATCGGCCGGTGCGGGTGGTGATTCCGGGCGAAAGAGCCATGTACTGGGTACGGATGCTGGAAAGGATCGACCTGGAGACCGGAGCTGAACAGACGCCGGTCAAAAAGGTGATATTCCTGGAGACAGCCGTAAAGACATTGCCGCAAGAAGAGCTAAAGGATTTTGACAGCACCGACAAGGCGGTTAAGACTAAAGATTTAGTCAACGCCTATGCTGGGAGCGATAAGATCTCAAACGTCTTTATCACAGCCGGCGACGGCTTGCACAAGAACGAAACGGGATCTAATTTCCTGAGCGCCTATATCAAAATAACGGGTAAAGAAGCGCCGAAATTCCTTGCGCCCCACTTGCCGCAGGGCATGCATATACGGGATCTGCTCTGCATCAATTATGGTGAGACCAGCTTTATGGCCTATTCCCAGGGGAAAAAAGTATTGCCCCCGCAGACGCTGGAGGGACAAAGCGGAATCGCCTTATCAGATGTCATTAAACAAACCGGCCTGAGCCGCGCGGCCCGATACAAGTTCAGCAGCCTTGACGGTCAAAGTCTGGAACTGGCAGTTGATGAGCTGGGGAATGGTTTGATCCATGAAAATGCCCAAGGGAATCTGGCCTTTTATTGTCCCGGTACGGCAGATAAGAGCATGGACAACCTGCTCGTGATTGAATGCCTGGAATAACAGAGACAGAAGGAGTTAGAGCAGTGAACAGAAGAAATTGGCTTCTGGCCATGAGCTTGGGCTTGCTGGGCTTTATCATAGGGAGCCTGGTCTTTGGAGTTTTCCGGCAGACTCCCGGCTATATTCCTCCACTGAAAATAGTGGGGGATGTTGCCCGGGTGATAAAACTGGAAGACCCGCAGCAGCTGGGTAAATTGCAGGCAATAAACTTTGACGGGCACAAGTACCGGGCTATTAAACTGACCGATATCATCACCGCCGCCCAACCCATAGCGATACCGGAGCAGATATACCTGGTCGGCAGCGACGGCTTTACTTCCTCACTTCCGGCCCAGGGACTGGAGAAATCCTATATTGCCTTTACGGCTCAAAACGGCTGGGAAGCCATCAACCTCAACCATCCGGTTAACAGCAATGCCAAAATGCTTAAAGAAATTGTTATAGTCTCGGGTGAAAGCTCACCCCATTTTGGCCTAACGGTTATCAATTTGGAAAAGGAGCTGGCCCGCATTACTCCGGGACAACTCTATACCCGTACCCTGCTGCAATACCCTTATCCTGAAGGTCAGGCTGCGATTAAAAATCAGGGAAAAAACTATACTGCTTCGGTCTATACCCAACGCCGGGTTTTCCGGCTGGCGGACTTAACTCCGGTTCAGGATGGAGCGATGCTGCTGCTGATGGGGGCTGACGGAGAATATCGTTATTTGGAAAACCGGGGTTACTTTGAGCTGAAAGAAAACTATGTCAATTACCTGGAACTGGATGAACGCAGCCGGCTGGAGAAAATAGCCGGGGTCATAGTAAATCCCCCTCCGGCCAGTATCATGGATACCTACTATGATGCCCGGCACTATCTGGAAAATGGCCAAAAAGTGCTGGTAGTAGTGGGGAATGGTTTGACCTATAGCCGTTATATCCAGGCTCTTGAGAAAGGACGACTATCCTTTCTGAAAAACGCAGCCCCGGCGGTGAAGGCGGTCGGGGTATATCCGCGGGGAAAAAACATATGGCTGGCAGCTATGATAACCGGAAAACCACCCCAGGAGAATGGGATTATCAGTTCCCAGGATCAGGATCTGAAAGCACCCTCTTTGTTTACCCTGACCGAACAATTGCAAAAATCGGCTTTATTATTACACTCCGGGCCGAAATTGCTGAACCCGGAAATAGAGCCGCAGCTGGTAAAGGATAAAAATGGTGATAAAACGGCCGACGATGAAATCTATGACCTGGCTCTGGATAAGCTGGAGCAGGGCTATGATTTCGTAATGCTCGGTTTTGATGATATTACCGCCGACAATACCAGCAACTATCTGCAGCAAATCGTAAACCAATGGCCGGGTAAGGTCATTATTACCGGTGCCCCGGAAGATACCGCCTCGAATTTCACCTGTGATTCTATGTACGTACCTTATTTATGTCTCAAGTAGGAATCTATTTTCCCCTTGACAGCAGCCTTGATAAAGAACGGGAGGTGAGTCAGATAAAACCCTCTATCAAGTTGCCGATCAAAAAAAATGGCCCGGGATGCGGACGCAGCCCGGAGAAGAATATAACTAGGGCCGCCCTATACATATTCACCGTAACAGCACTGCTGGTTATTGCCGGCGGCCTGATTACACCCCCGATGGTACAGGCGGAGGAACCTCCCCTGTATATCATTGACGCCAATAACCAGTTAATCATGGCTGATCCGCCGCCGATTACCGTAGAAGGCGCTATCCTGGTGCCGATATCCGCTCTGGCTGATACCTTGCAGGGTAAGGTGGTCTGGGATGCCGAGCAGCAAACCATTACTCTGACCAGGAACCGGGATACGATCCGCATGCGGGTAGACAGCAACCAGGCCAGGATGAACGGGCAGGAATTGGTCCTGGACGCCCCGGTTCGCAATATTGATGACCGCATCTATGTTCCCTTCGCAGCGGTGGCCGAAGCTATGGGGGCAAAGCTGGAATGGGACGGGGAGATAAAGACCGTCAAGCTGCTTCCCGGTATGGGGAGCGTAACCCAGGGGAGATCTTCCCCAACCAGAGACGGGGTACCGTCACTGACCTTGACGGTTAAGGCGGGATATTTCGGTACCCCCTACAATACCCAAAAAGTTTTTACCTTCAGCGATTTGGAGGCCATGGCCGATATCTACCAGGCCTATACCTTTATTGACAGTATGCCGGCAGTAGTTCTGGATTCGGCTCAAGGGGTAAAACTGACCGATATCCTGGAGGGCTCCGGGATTGATATCGACTCCATAGATAAGCTCTATTTCTATACCACTGACGTTAATAAAGGCTGGTATCAGAGCTTATCCAAATCTTTCTTGCTGGATACCAAACGTTATTACTATCCCAACTTGCCTACCCATTGGGATTACGATGAGGAAAAGGTTTTGCCCGGAGCTGAAGAAGGAGCGATAGCGGTAGAGCCCATCATAGCCGTTCGGGATTATTGGAAACGCTTCGCCACCGCTCCCGATTTCAGCCAGATGGTTGAAACCAACGGTTTCAGGCTGATATTCGGGCAGAGTGACACCAGTACCTCTACCGCTATGCGCTCAGCCAAATGGATACGTGAAATATCCGTAATGCTGATGGGCAAGCCCCCTGACCAGGTAACCCTTGACCAATATACGGCCCAGGCTCCGGTAGGCAGCAGCCTGCAGCTGGAAGCCACCGTAGGACCCTCTGATGCGGCCGACAAAAGGGTTACCTGGAGTTCCAGCAACCCGGCGGTAGCCACCGTAGATGATAAGGGACGGGTATCGGTTATTGCTTCGGGTACGGCTGCCATTACCGTAACCACGGTAGTAGGCGGTTATACCGCCAGTTGCGTTATAAATGACCCGGGCTCGGCGGTCGGCAGTCAGAAAAATGGAGCCGGGGAGAGCGGGGCGGACAATGAAAAGGTGGCAGCCGGGCAGCAGCGGCTGGCTAAAAAAGGCGCCGCCGTTGTCTCCCGGTTACCCGGCAGAATATACGAGATGTCAGCCGACATTGTACCCCTGCAGCCGCATAACGAGCACGGCGATGTAAATATGCCGGCAGCGGCGGCAGCATTCACCCTTTTTCTCCTGGGGGCAGGCAGAAAATACACTGATTATATGAAGGAGGTAGCCAAGTGATATTTGCCGTATTAGAACCGCTGCGGGAAACCATGCATACGGTTTCCTACAGTTTATTGGCGCCAACCATTATTGCTCTGTTGCTGTTGGCCGCTTTTATGGTGTTTGAATTGGGAGGCTTATTGATAGAAATATTTACTGAACGGCGTAAGGCGAAAACCAACCTGTCTGAATTGATGGAATCTTTCCATGATAAAGATATTGAGGGAATTCAGACCGTAATTGATAACAGCAACTTGTTTCGGCGCCAAAAGCTGGCTTTGCAGGAGCTGCTGCAGCACAGCGATCTGCCTGCCGCCTCTCTGCAGGCGCTGGCCCGCCGTTTACTGACCAATGAAGAACTCCATTATTTCAAGATAACCAACCGCACTGATATAGTAGCTCGCCTGGGGCCCATGCTGGGTTTGATGGCTACCTTGATTCCACTGGGGCCTGGTCTGATCGCCCTCGGTCAGGGTGATACCAAAACCCTGGCCGATTGCCTGCTGACCGCCTTCGACGCCACGGTAACCGGTTTGGCGGCGGCTGCGGTCGCCTATGCCGTTTCCCGTCTGCGTAAAAGATGGTATGAGGACTATCTGAGTTCCCTGGAGGCTTTAATGGAGAGCTTATTGGAGGTGGTGGGGTGAACCGGGGGTTACGGAGCAATAGAAGGTTAAGAACACTGGATGAGGAGGTCAGCCCCCTCGAAGGTGCTGTTAATATTGTGGATGCCATGCTGGTATTTGCCTGCGGGCTGATGCTGGCCCTGGTCATTCGCTGGAATGTTGACCTGGCTCAGTTCGGGGAAAGCATCAACGTCACCCAGGGAAAGGAAGTGACAGATGATGCCGATATCCGCAGCGACTTGGTAGAAACCGAGGGAGAGGGTCAGCTTTACCAAAAGATGGGAACGGTATACAAAGACCCCGATACCGGAAAGTTGTTTATGCTTACCGATGAATGAGGCACTGTTGAAACTTATTTCTTTCAGAAAGGGCTTGAGGGGAGGAGATAATCATTACATTGCCTTATTACCAGGCAGTGTCTGCAGAGCCGAAATAAATTTCTGTAGAGACACTGACCTTAACCTTATTTAAGTGATAAACAAGGAGGGTTTTAAAAATTATGTTGTTGATGAATGGGGGATTAAAACCTCGCAGCAGGAAACTTGTAGCCTGCCTGGTGGCTTTGATCATGCTCTTCACCGGCATGGGACTGGGCAGCCCCGGTTCGGCCTGGGCCAAGACGGGTGAGAGCGAGCCGGCCGAATCTTTGATTGTCAATATTCTTAATCCCGATGGCAGCACCACTCTGGTGCATGAATATGTGTACTCGGAATTGGAGCCCTTGGAGGAGATTGGATATTACGCCACCATTGATGCCCTGCCCACAGGTGTGGGTACCAAGGCCAAAGGGGTAAAAATCAACGATCTTATAACAGACGCCCAAAAGTATAATTCTAATTTGAAATGGGAATCCGGCCAGAAATTAGTATTTTATGTTACCGATGCTCCGGGTACCCCTTATCAGGGAAACAACTACTATACTCATGATTTTTTATACGGGCAAGACCGGTATTATTTCCCGAATCTGGTTGAAACCTATAATCCGGAAGACGGTAGGGAAGCTATTGATCTTACCGGAGCCGTGCCGGTAGAGCCCATGCTGGCTTCATTGTCCTATCAGGACAGAGGGGCCACTGATGCAGACCTCAAGAATGATTCCATAGCTATAATGGATGGCACGGAATCTTTCCGCTTCTGCATGGGCATCACTGAAGCCGAAGCCCGAAATGAGAATTTCTCCAGTACCAATAAATTTGGCCGCTGGATATACCGGGTAGATGTCGGCCCGGTAAACGGTGCCAAACTGAAGGCTGATACGACCGGCAACGAGGTGGGAGAGCCGATTGAGATTACCTTTACGGATAATGCTGACTGGCGGGCAGCCATCAGCAGCGTCAAGGTAAACGACAGCGCGCTGACCGGGGAGCAATACGCGGTGGAGGCGGGGAAAATTACCATCAACCCGGGTGTATTCACTGCAGGCGGCGCATATACGGTAACAGTGGAGGCTTCAGGCTTTATGAACTCTACGGTTACCCAAAACATAACCCAAAGCCCGGCCGGCTACACCGTAACTTTTAACTCAGGAGAGAATGGCTCGTTAACGGCAACAGTTGACAATTTAGCCATCAGTTCCGGTAATGCGGTGGAACCAGGCAAAACTGTGGTATTTACAGCAGTACCGGCTGAAGGCTATCAGGTAAAACAATGGACCGTTGATAGCCAGGCGGTACCCGATAATAAAACCAACACCCTGACCGTAGAAAATCTTGCCGCAGCCAAAACCGTAAACGTGGAATTCGAAGCTGTGACGGCAGGCGCTTACACCGTCACGGTGGATAGCAGCATCAGCGGGGGCACTGTTGCGGTCAATCCTGCCTCGGGAAACGCGGGTACGACAATTACTGTAACCGTAACCCCCGACACTGGCAAACGGCTGGTGGCGGGCAGCCTTAAATACAGCACCGACGGGGGAGCAACCTACCCGGAGGAAATCACCGCCAGCGATGAGGTATACAGCTTTGCTCTACCGGCGGCAAATGTAACCGTGACTGCCTTGTTTGAGAATAGCGGCAGCGGAACCGGTGTCTGGGACGGCACGATTGACGTGTCCTGGTACAATACCAATGATAGCGTATTTTACATTGACACGCCGGCTAAGCTGGCCGGCCTGGCGGCCATTGTCAACGGAACCTATAATGAAGGCGCTACCGTCATCGGCAACGCCGATTATATAGTCGCCAATGTCGGCGGCGGTACCATTACCGGCTCTACCAACACTACCTGGATTTACGGCGCCGACGACTTCGACGGCAAAACCGTAAAACTCACTGCCGATCTGGACATGGGCGGTGTTTACGATAACGGGACTAACACCTGGAGCGGTCCCAACTATATGCCTATCGGCGGCCAATACTGTATGGCCTACCAGGATGGCACAACGCTTATTGGTTCCTCCTGGAACGGCATCTTTGACGGACAGGGGCATACCGTCAAGAATATCTATTGCAGCCGGCATGCCGGTTCCCTCGGCTATGAATTCAGCCAGTCGGTCGGGCTGATCGGACGCTTGGGCATCCATGACAGTGACGTGGCCAACGGCTACAATACTTTGGCCAGCCCTGCAGTCAAAAATGTCGCCGTCACCGGTTACATTTACGCCAACCGGTCCGTGGGCGGCATAGTCGGCAAAAACGGCAAGAGCATTGCTTCTCTGATTGAGAACTGCATCAACTATGCCTCCGTCAACAACACCGACTCCAAAGGCGTGGGCGGCATCGCCGGCGCCGGCTGGAACAATTTGACCATCAGAAATTGCGCCAACCTGGGAGAAATATATACCTCCTACTCCAACGCGGGCGGCATCTCCGGCAGCTGTGAAGCTAAAGTATATAACAGCTATAACGTGGGTTATGTGGGCGCCAGCAACGCTAACCAGGCCCAATCCCTGGGCACTAACAACGGCGGCGCGGTGTGGACCAACTGCTATTGGCTGGACAACTCCTCCGCCAGCAACCAGGCGGTGTATGGCAGCACCACTGGCAGCACCATAACCCAAATGATGACACCGGAATCCATGAAGGAGGCGGACTTCCTGGCCGTCCTTAACGGCGGCGGCCGGGCCTGGGTAGCAGATGCCCAAAATATCAACAACGGCTATCCCATCCCGCGCGTCATGTCAGGAGATACCTCGACCTTAACCGACATCAGCAAAGAATCCGATCCAGCAAAGCTCAGCTATGCGGAGGGAGAGACTTTTGATCCGGCCGGGTTGGTCATCTGGGCCAACTACAGCGACGGTACCCGGGAAAAGATCACCGATTATACTATCAGCAAAACTACTCCGCTGGAAAATACAGATACATCTATCAACGTCAGCGGCAGCTATGACGGCATGGCTTACAGCTACGACTTTACCATTACGGTCACAGGCAATCCCTTGCAAAGCATTGCCATTACTACTCTGCCTACAAACTGTTTGTATGCCGCGGGTGAGAGCTTCGATCCCACCGGTATGGTGGTGAAAGCTAACTATAGCAACGGCCCCGCTGTTACGCTGACAGCCGGCCAATATACCATTACTCCCAGTGTATTCGCGCCGGGAGACGACAAGGTCACCATCGGCTACACCTCCTCTGGTACAACCAAGACGGTGGATCAGCCGGTTACGGTTTTAGCCTCGGCGGTTCCCGTATTAAACGAAGATGTTTATGAACTTTCTTCGGCCGATCATATGCGGTGGTTTGCCAACCAGGTAAACACTGGCATCAGACATGCCCTCAAAGCTAAATTGACCGCCAACGTCGACCTGTCCGGAGTGCCCTGGACGCCGATTGGAAACAGCTTCGCCCAATTTTATGCCGGCATCTTTGACGGCAATGGCAAGACTGTCACTTTAGCCATTGAGGATAATGGCGTGTATAGTGGCTTGTTCGGCTCTATCCAGGGAACTACGATCAAGGACCTGACCGTAGCCGGCAGCGTTTCCGGCAGCCAGGCCACGGCTGGTATTGTCGTCAATGCCTCAGGAGCTTCGCTGATCCAGAATTGCGTCAACAACGCCGCGGTCACCGGCACCGGCGCTGGCGATCTGGTTGGCGGCATAGTTGCCGGTGCCAACGATACCGTTACCATAAGTAGTTGCATCAACAATGGCGATATCAGCAACGCAGCTTACCAGGTGGGCGGCGTGGTCGGCTACCTGAGCGGCAGCGTCGTGGTTACGGGCTGCACCAATACCGGGGCGGTCAGCGGCAGCTATAACATAGGCGGTATCGTAGGCAACAATAGCGGCAATACCATTGTCAATAATTGCCTCAATACTGGCGCCGTCACTGCTACCAGCACGGGAACCGATGCAAACTATAGTGCGGGCGGTATTGTAGGGTATACGAAGTTTGATGTCAAGATTAACCAGTGTGCCAACCGCGGCGCGGTCAGCGGCAGCGTGATGAATGTGGGCGGCGTGGCCGGCTACCTGAGCGGCAGTGGCACTATTTTTACCGACTCATATAACACCGGCAGTGTGACCAGCACCAGCACCAACGCTAGTGCCAATACCGGCGGCGTGGTCGGTCGCATGCATACCGCTGCCTGCACCGTGCAAAACACCTATAACGCCGGCACAGTCACCGGGAACGGGACCAGTCCCAATACTGCCGGCGTCATCGGTTATGCCGCAGGCAACACCAATGTAAGCAATAACTACTATCTTAATACGTCCGCTGCCAAAGGCCTGGGGAATGCGGCGGACAATGCCGCCGGCAAAACCAGCGACGAGCTGAAATCCACTGAATTTCTTGCGGGGCTCAACGGTGAAGGAAGGTTCTTTGTCGCGGACACCAATAACAGCAATAGCGGTTATCCCATCCTGCGCGTCATGGCAGAAGATGCCTCGGCCTTAAGCGGTATCAGCAAAGAATCCGATCCTACCAAGCTCAGCTATATTGAGGGACAGACCTTTGATACGGCCGGATTGGTCATCTGGGCCAATTACAGCGACGGTACCCGGGAAAAGGTAACCGATTATACTATCAGCAAAACAACGGCTCTGGAAACAACCGACACCACCATCACGGTAAGCGGTACCCGCGGCGGCATGCCCTACAGCTATGATTTCACGATTACAGTAGCCGGGCCTCCCGCTATGGACAGCAATAATGTTTACCAACTTGTTACCGCTGATCATATGATTTGGTTTGCCAACCAGGTTAACAGCGGGCTGAACAAGAAAATCAAAGGCAAACTGATGCAGGACATTGACCTTTCGGCAGTAACCTGGCAGCCCATCGGCAACAGCAGTCCTATGGCCTATACCGGCGTCTTTGACGGCAACGGCAAAACCGTCACATTGGCAATCAGCGGAACCGCCAACTACTCCGGCCTGTTCGGCTATGTAGATGGCGGTACGGTCAAAAACCTGGCCGTGGCCGGAAGCGTTTCCGGCGGTCAGTATACCGCAGGTATTGTTGCCAATGCTCAAGGTGCGGCAGTCATTGAAAACTGCGTTAATGGCGCAAATGTTACCGGCACCTATCATGTTGGCGGCATCGTAGGCAGCAACTCCGGAACCGGTGAAATCAGCCGCTGTGCCAACAGCGGCACAATCACCGCCATTAGCACCTCCGCTCTTAGCACCTATGGTGTAGGAGGTATCGTGGGTTATGTCTCAGCAGGCGCTACGATCGACCAGTGCTCCAATAGTGGTGCGGTCAACGGCGGCATTATGAACGTGGGTGGCGTGGTCGGCTACCTGAACAACGCCTCCGCAGCAGTGACCAATTCCTATAACACCGGCAGCGCGACCAGCACCAGCACCTCCGCTACCGCCCGTACCGGCGGCTTGATCGGCACCAGCAACAAGGCTGCCTGCACTGTGCAGAACATCTATAATGCCGGCACCATCACCGGGAACGGAACCAGTCCCAATACCGCCGGTGTCATCGGTTATGCCGCAGACAGCACCAATGTCAGCAACAACTACTATCTTAATACCACCGCAACCAAAGGCCTGGGTAATGCGGAAGACAATGCCGTAAGCAAAACAAGTGATGAGCTTAAAGCTTTAGCGCCTGTGTTAGGTCAATATTTCAAGGCGGGCAGTCTCTATCCCATCCTTACCTGGCAGAGCACAGCCTCCCCTGAGACCTATACCGTCACAGTGGACAATAATATCAGCGGGGGCAGCATTGCGGTAAATCCCACTTCGGGGAACGCGGGCACAGCCATTACCGTAACCGTAACCCCTGCCAACGATAAACAGCTGGTGGCAGGCAGTCTTAAATATACCAGCGACGGCGGCAGCACTTATACGTCCATCACCGCCACCGGAGGAGTATACAGCTTCATTCTCCCGGCAGCAGATGTGACCGTGACGGCTTTGTTCGAAAACATTCCCGCTGTCACTTATTACACCCTGACCCTAAGCGGAGAAGGCTTGAGTTCGGAGCCGGCCGCCGGTGAAATTGCTGCAGGGACATCAGTTACCATTACTGCAACTCCGGCAACAGGCAAACAAGTGAAAACCTTCACCGTAAACGGAACCGACCAAAAAGCTCAACTGACAGGAACTCCGTTACAATACGTCTTCACCCTTACCGACGATACCACCGTAGCCGTAACCTATGAAGACAAAACCGGAGCCCTGATAGCAGAGCAGGATGGGAACATACCCATAACCGGCCAGCCGGTAACCATAACCGTACCATCCGGGGTTACCGACAGCGGAATCACGGTTACCCAAAATACAGCTCTGCCGGCCGTAAAAATAGAATCCAACCGGATAGATATAACCATACCTCAAGGTACTCAGGTAAACGGTTCCGACACCATAAAGCTGCCGGAAATAAGACCTGGCTCCAGTGTCAATGTGCCTGAGGCGAAGCAGGTGGACCTGGTCGTAAAAATCGGTTCCGAAGCGGGAACCATTACCTTTACCAAACCGGTAAGACTGGTACTGAAAGACCAGGGGAACAAATCGGCCGGATTTATCGACAACCAGAACAACTTCAAAGCCATCCAAAAACTGGCTTCCCTGAGCGGACTGACCCGGGACAGCGATGCGGATGCAGTCAAAACAGCGCTGACCAGTGCCGGAGTGGGAGAAGGAGCGGTTACTTCCGGCAATGACCTCATAATCTGGACCAACCACTTCACCCGGTTCATAGCCTACACGCCCAAAACCGGCGGAGGCGGCACCGGCGGTGGTGGCGGAGGAGGAGGTTCGTCTACTCCGAGTTATACCATTGACCGTCAGGGAGGAACCATAAAAACGGCGGGAGCCGAAATAACCTTCCCGGCCGAGGCGGTGAACAACGAAATCAAAGTCACCGTAAAAAAACTGAGCACCGGCCTGCCCGCAGTTCCTGAAGGCTACAGCCTGATGGGAGAAGTATATGAAATCAGCAGCAACACCGATACTGGGTTCCGGAAGCCGGTGACCATAACCCTGCCGTTAGACCAGGGAAAAATAGACCTGGAAAAACAAGAAGTGAGCCTCTACTGCTGGAACAACAGCCGGTGGGAACCCTTAAGCCAGATAAAACTGGAAGCCGGAAAAATCAGCGGCGAGACCGAACACTTCAGCAAATTCGCCGTTCTCAGCAGTAAAAAAGCTGCTCCTGAAGAAGAGGTAAAAACGCCGGATCAAGAGACGACCCCGCCGGCGCCGGCGCAACTGAAAGACCTGAGCGGGCACTGGGCCCAGGGAGTCATAAGCGAACTGATAAAAGCCGGAGCCATCAGCGGCTATCCGGACGGGAGCTTCAGACCGGACAGCAGCATAACCCGGGCGGAATTTGCCGCGGTACTGGTAAAAGCTCTTAAACTGGAGCCCAGGAGCGGAGTGACATTCAGCGATACCGTGGGCCACTGGGCGCAGGTGAGCATAGAGACTGCCGCCGGGCACGGAATAGTGAGCGGTTATGAAAACGGTTCATTCGGACCCGACAACCTGATAACCCGTGAACAGATGGCGGTAATGATCGTCAAAGCGGCTGACCTGAGCGCAGGAGAAGGCAAAACCTTTACCGACGCCGGCCAGATTGGCGCCTGGGCGAAGACAGCGGTAGCGGCCGCCAGCGGCAACAGCATAATCAGCGGCTATCCCGACGGGAGCTTCAGGCCCCAGGCCAATGCCACCCGGGCGGAAGCGGCCGCGGTCATTGTTAAAATCCTGCACTGATGTAAAGACCCGGGGCCGGGTTTGATTCCCGGCCCCCTTTTTTTAAAACCGGAGTTAAGATTGATTAAGGAGGGATAAGATGGAACCCGTGCGGACTTACATCAAAAATAGAAAAATACTCGCCATTCTTTTGACATTGTTCCTGGTTGCAGGCATGTTCTGTCCCGGCAGCCCCCCGGCCTACGCCAAAGGGAGCCTGAGCCCGGATGATTATGTAAAAAACGTCCTCGTCTACGCCAAAAACAGTGCGGGAGACGAGGTACTGATATCCCAATTGAATGTCAGCGATATGCTGGACTATCTGAACGATAATCTTGAAACCTACGGCAGGGTCCATAATTATTCCATTCTGGACAAATATGTTACCCCTGTGCACCAGGAGGCCCAGGGCTTTATGGTGCATGAGCTATTGGATTATGCCATGTCCCGATCCACCCTGGCCAACATTGATGAGCTGGGGCTGAGCTTCAGCGGCCAGGACTCCGTCGCCTTTTGGGAAATAGACGGCAACGGATTTGATGCCATTGATACTTATACCTGCGACGACCTCTACGGTGTCGAACGCTATAATTTCCCTGCTTTGTATGCCAATTGGGACTATACTGCCCAGGAGTATGTCTACGGCAAAAAAGACGCCATTTGGTCCAGTCGGCAGGCAGAGCAGGCCTTGCTTTCCATCACGGCCTATTCGCAGCGGTATATCGTATCCCCTTTATACGGCACCGGCGAATACAACATGGAAAACTATTTTGACGGCCAGGGGCTTTTGGACACGGCCCGGACCGTGCGCCTGATGCTGCCCATGACCGAAAGCGAATTTAAGAATAGAATATCGACTGCCAATAACAGCCGCTACGGCATTTGCTATATCCTGTTTGATCCCGCTGCCAGACCGGATTTCAGCCTGGGTGAGGTGGCCCGACCGACTTATGCTGTGATTGACGGCGACGCGTCTGCAAATGACGACTATGACGCCGGCTACTGGTATTTCACCCTGTCCTGCTCAACCGAAGGCGCTTCCATCTATTACAACGACAATTCCTTGAGCAGCTACATGCCTACGGCGTTATATACCCCGGGGCAAGCGATCAAGATGAAAAAGAACGGCACGACCCCCGTCACGCTCAAGTTCAGAGCGGTCAAGGAAGGCTGCAGCGATGCCGGAATACAGACGGCATCCAGTGATCAAAGCCCAGAAGAGGCCCAAATTTCCTTTACATTGACCCCGGCCGATGCGGCGGTGACGGTTAAAAACAGCGGCGGCGCGACGAGGGCCGCCAATCCCGACGGCACCTATACCTTAATTGCGGGTGAAACCTATACCTACCAGGTGACCGCACCGGGTTATGTCACCAAATCCGGCAGCTTTACCGCAGCCGGTGGGGAAAATATTGAAGTTGCTCTGACCCGAGCCGGAGAAGAGGCAGCCGTTTCGTTTACACTGACCCCGGCCGACGCGGCCGTGACCGTTAAAGACAGCGGCGGTGGGACGATGTCCGCCAATCCCGACGGCGCCTATACCTTAATTACGGGTGAAACCTATAACTACCAGGTGACAGCGGCGGGCCATATCACCCAATCCGGCAGTTTCACCGCAACCGGTGCGGAAAATATCAATATTGTTCTGAACAAAGAACAGATCGCCACCGACGGTCCCAATCAAATCGTCCTGTCATGGACCGATGATCCTTCGACCAGTCAGACCGTTGTCTGGAACGATAACAGCGGCCGGAGCGAAGTCGTGCAATATGCGGTGGAGGCCGGCTATACGGATGAAAGTTCCTTCAGCAGTGCCGGCCAAACTGCGGCTGCGTTTAAGACCGTCGGCTATGGAGAAAATGCCAAAACCTATTATGAAGCGACGATAAGCGGTCTTACTTCCGGAACCAAGTATTACTACCGGGTAGGCAGCGACGATGAGTGGAGCGACGTCTGCACCTTTACAACGGCTCCTTCCACGGCCTCAAGCTTTTCCTTCATGTATCTGGGAGATGTGCAGTACAATACCACCGCCGCGGCGGAATACCCGGTCTGGGGTTCGCTGCTTTCCGGGGCCTATGCCGCCCATCCCGATGTTGCTTTTGGCCTCATGGGCGGCGATATGGTTAACAGCGGCATTGATATGAACGACTGGACCCATTTTCTCTCCTATGCCAGCCCGGTCTTCGGCAAGATTCCGCTTATGACCACTATCGGCAACCATGAAAGCAATTTCCCGGGCGGTAAAGCCCAGTTCTATAAGGACATTCTGGCCCTGCCGGATAATGGCCCGGCCGGATTCGAAGAGGAGTTCTATTCCTTTGATTACGGGACGGTTCATGTGACGGCCCTGAATTCCTGGGCCTTGTCCAGCGAGCAGAATCTTGATGCGGAACAGAAGAAAGCCGTCTCTGACTGGATCAGCAGTGATCTGGCCGGAGCCCAAGATGCTAAGTTCAGGATCGTGATGATCCATCATCCGGCCTATTCCTTGGCCGCCGATACGGTATGTTCCGCCGTATTAGCCGATTGGGCGCCGCTTCTGGAGGCAGGCCGGGTTGACCTGGTGCTCTGCGGCCATCAGCATGTCTATACCCGATCCTACCCCATGAGGGCTGGCGGAATCGACTATGACAACGGCATTACCTATGTCATGGGCAATTCCGGTCAAAAATTTTACAGTACCGCGGATACCAGCTATCAGGAAAAAACAATTTTCAGCAAAAGCACTTATCAGGTCCTCCGGGTTAACGGAGATACCCTCTCCCTATCCAGCTACGACAGTGCCGGCAATCTGGTGGATTCCTGGTCGACTACGGCGAAAACTACAACATTAACCGGAGATGTGGACAGCGACGGAGATGTGGATATGGACGATGTGGATGCCGTCTGCCGGGCGGTGCTTAATAGCAGCGACTATGACGGCGCCATGGATGTCAACGGGGACGGGACGGTAGATATGCGCGACGCCCAACTGGTTCTGAAAATTTATCTGAACAAGGCGGCCTGAGGTCATAGAGGGAAAGGAGGATGTTTTTATGCGGGTGAAAAACGCAAAAATATTTAGATCCATGCTGGGCGCGTTCCTGATTTTTGCGATGGCCTTGGGCCTTGCTGCTTCGGGGATGATCCCGGCGGCCGAGGCCAAAACCTCGGAATCCGCCCCAGCGGAAAATATCTTTTTCTATGTCGCCAACCGGGAGGGGAAAAATGTCTTGCTGGACGTAATGAGCTTCAGTGAGCTGGATGCCAAATCCCATGGTCAATTGTCGGAACTCATGACCGGCACGGATACCGGGAAAAACTACTATTTTTCCTGCACCGACAATCTGCCCACAACTTCCTACACCGAGGCCCGGGGTTTTACCCTCCCGGAATTGATTGCCTATGTTAAAGAGCATTCGCCGGTTGCAGAGGCGGCGTCTATTTCCTATGCGGGCAGCGACAGGCTCTACTTCATGGCTACGGACAGCAGCGGCGCTTACAACAGAAATTGGGCATATGACCAGTTATACGGCGAAGATAAGTATTATTTCCCCGCTCTCTTCACCTCGTGGAGCAGCGATTGGGAAATATCCGACGGTACCTATGGCCCGACGGATGCCGACCCCATTCCTTTGGACATCTATAACTCCACCTATAAGGATGGGGACACCTATTATGATGCCAAACGTACGGTATTGGCCAACGGCCAGCCCACCGTTCCCATCCTGGCCACTAAATTAGAAATGGACAGAATATCGAATCTCAGCGCGAAAATCGCAGCCAACAGCGGCAATGTCACCGGCTGCCTGAAAGACGACTTGACGGCGGACCGAGCCTTGCAGCTGTGCATCCCTCAGTCCGAGGCGATCCTGATGTCGGGCAACCGCACGGCTTATCATTATTTTGCCTGGATCTACAACATGAAGCTGGTGATGGCTGAGGCACCGGATATAGCATCTCTCGGCACGGTGGAGGCGCCCACCGCTGCCGTGACTCAAAACGGCAATATTTTATCGATAACCATGAACTGTGCTACCGACGAAGCCCAGATCTACTACTCCTTCATAGACGGGGCGCCGCAAACCCTGTATACACCTGGGGAGACGGTAACCTGGGATATCGGCAGCCGGGATCTGGCCAGCAATCCCGTCACCTTTACCATGACGGCGGTCAAACCCGGTTATGACGATGCCGGTATCGTTTCTGTCACCTATCCCCAGCGGGCGCCTGCCTTCACGGATATCTATACCGCCACCGTGGGCAGCGATGTCACTTTTACGGCTGCCCCCGGGGTAAGTTCCGACGCCTGGAGCAATTGGAAAAGCAGCATTACCAGTGTCGGGGTTAAATATCCCAAGGCTTCCGCCTATACGGTGCTGGGAGAAAGTCAATATACACTGGATGACAGCGCGAAAACCATAACTTTTCCCAAATACCTGTTCTCGACCTACGGAACGCATAGTTTTCAGATTTGTGCGGACGGTTACGCCAACAAAAACATTTCCCTCACGATGAAGAAGGCTGTCCCTGCTGTGGAGACCAGGGATTATTATCTGGACTCGGATATAGTTTTATCCTTTGCCGATACAGACTATCAGGCGGGCATAGCGGTGAGCGTCAAGGCCGAAGGAGCTTCTTCCTCCGTCCCCATCGGCAGCGCCTATGTGAAGCAGAATGTACCCGGACGACTGACTATTGATAAAACCTATTTCGACTCCGCCAATTGTGCCGTCACCGTCCCGGGTACCTATATATTGACCTTGACCAACAGCAATTACGATCCTTCCGGTCAAACGGTGCCCATAATTGTCAAAGCCGCGTCGGAAAAACCGGAGGGGGATAACTTCGCTTATACGCTGACCCCTGGCGTATCCAAAGGCAAGGTGGGCGAACCCTTCACCGTGAATGTCGCCCTGGCTTCCGGTGCGGACAGCTATAAATTTTATGCCGGCGAATACCGTGTTGTTTTAGATAATGCCGCTTTGACCCTGGACCGGGTTACTACCGGGGGCAAATGGAAAAACGGTGTCAGAACTGCCAACGGTCAGACTATACTGACCTTTGCCGCCCTGGATGAGACCGATGAAGGGGTTGCCGGCGAGAGCGCCGCTGAGATCGGTAGTTTTACCTTAACCCCGCTTCAGGCAGGAACCGCCTTGATCCAGTGCGCTAAGGCGCTGCTTACCGATGCCGATGCCCAGGCCTTAAGCAATGTGGAAGGGGACAGCCTGCAGATTGCTATTGAGGTAGCAGCCGACACCGTGATAGCGGAGTCGGGTAAAGACATAGCCATAACCGGCCAGCCGGTAACCATAACCGTACCATCCGGGGTTACCGACAGCGGAATCACGGTTACCCAAAATACAGCTCTGCCGGCCGTAAAAATAGAATCCAACCGGATAGATATAACCATACCTCAAGGTACTCAGGTAAACGGTTCCGACACCATAAAGCTGCCGGAAATAAGACCTGGCTCCAGTGTCAATGTGCCTGAGGCGAAGCAGGTGGACCTGGTCGTAAAAATCGGTTCCGAAGCGGGAACCATTACCTTTACCAAACCGGTAAGACTGGTACTGAAAGACCAGGGGAACAAATCGGCCGGATTTATCGACAACCAGAACAACTTCAAAGCCATCCAAAAACTGGCTTCCCTGAGCGGACTGACCCGGGACAGCGATGCGGATGCAGTCAAAACAGCGCTGACCAGTGCCGGAGTGGGAGAAGGAGCGGTTACTTCCGGCAATGACCTCATAATCTGGACCAACCACTTCACCCGGTTCATAGCCTACACGCCCAAAACCGGCGGAGGCGGCACCGGCGGTGGTGGCGGAGGAGGAGGTTCGTCTACTCCGAGTTATACCATTGACCGTCAGGGAGGAACCATAAAAACGGCGGGAGCCGAAATAACCTTCCCGGCCGAGGCGGTGAACAACGAAATCAAAGTCACCGTAAAAAAACTGAGCACCGGCCTGCCCGCAGTTCCTGAAGGCTACAGCCTGATGGGAGAAGTATATGAAATCAGCAGCAACACCGATACTGGGTTCCGGAAGCCGGTGACCATAACCCTGCCGTTAGACCAGGGAAAAATAGACCTGGAAAAACAAGAAGTGAGCCTCTACTGCTGGAACAACAGCCGGTGGGAACCCTTAAGCCAGATAAAACTGGAAGCCGGAAAAATCAGCGGCGAGACCGAACACTTCAGCAAATTCGCCGTTCTCAGCAGTAAAAAAGCTGCTCCTGAAGAAGAGGTAAAAACGCCGGATCAAGAGACGACCCCGCCGGCGCCGGCGCAACTGAAAGACCTGAGCGGGCACTGGGCCCAGGGAGTCATAAGCGAACTGATAAAAGCCGGAGCCATCAGCGGCTATCCGGACGGGAGCTTCAGACCGGACAGCAGCATAACCCGGGCGGAATTTGCCGCGGTACTGGTAAAAGCTCTTAAACTGGAGCCCAGGAGCGGAGTGACATTCAGCGATACCGTGGGCCACTGGGCGCAGGTGAGCATAGAGACTGCCGCCGGGCACGGAATAGTGAGCGGTTATGAAAACGGTTCATTCGGACCCGACAACCTGATAACCCGTGAACAGATGGCGGTAATGATCGTCAAAGCGGCTGACCTGAGCGCAGGAGAAGGCAAAACCTTTACCGACGCCGGCCAGATTGGCGCCTGGGCGAAGACAGCGGTAGCGGCCGCCAGCGGCAACAGCATAATCAGCGGCTATCCCGACGGGAGCTTCAGGCCCCAGGCCAATGCCACCCGGGCGGAAGCGGCCGCGGTCATTGTTAAAATCCTGCACTGATGTAAAGACCCGGGGCCGGGTTTGATTCCCGGCCCCCTTTAAAAGGGGGTAATAATGATTAACATGCTTATGTTTATGAAACTGGCAGTTATAACTTTAGTCAGGGGTTAATAGGAAAAAGTGAGGAGGGTTTAAAAAAGTGCGATTGATGAATGGGGGATTAAAGCCTTCAAGCAGGCAACTTGTGGCCTGCCTGGTGGCCTTGCTCATGCTTTTCAGCGGCATGGGGCTGGGCAGCCCCGGTTCGGCCTGGGCCAAGACGGGTGAGAGCGAGCCGGCCGAATCTTTGATTGTTAATATTCTTAATCCCGATGGCACCACCACTCTGGTGCATGAATATGTGTATTCGGAATTGAAGCCCTTGGAGGAGATTGGATATTACGCCACCATTGACGCCCTGCCCACAGGTGTGGGCACCAAGGCCAGTGGGGTCAAGATCAGCGATCTGATAGCAGACGCCCAAAAGTATAATCCCAATATCAAATGGGAATCCGGACAGAAATTAGTATTTTATGTTACGGATGTTGACAATTATCCTTATCAGGGAACTAACTACTATACTTATGATTTTTTATACGGGCAAGATAGGTATTATTTTCCGAAGCTGGTTGCAACCTATGATCCGGAATATGGCAGAGACGCCATTGATCTTACCGGAGCCGTGACGGTGGAGCCCATGCTGTCTTCATCGTCTTATCAGGCCCGCGGGGCCACGGATGCCATCCTCAAGAATGAAGCCAGTCCCGTGGTGATGGACGGCGCGGAATCTTTCCGCTTCTGCATGGGCATTACCGAAGCGGAAGCCAGGGATGAGAATTTTTCCAGCACCAATAAATTTGCCCGCTGGGTTTATCGGGTAGATGTCGGTCCGGTAGGCTCCCCCAGACTGAAGGCTGATACAACCGGCAATGAAGTGGGACAGGCGATTGAGATCACCTTTACGGATAATGCTGACTGGCGGGCGGCCATCAGCAGCGTCAAGGTAAACGACAATGTGCTGACCGGGGAGCAATATGCGGTGGACGCAGGAAAAATCACCATTGATCCGGGCGTATTCACGGCAGTAGGTGAATATACGGTAACGGTGGATGCTTCCGGTTTTATGAACGCCACGGTTACGCAGGCCATTGTCAGTCAGAGTGTTGAACCTACGGGTCAATACAACTTGGCTCCGGTAGAGGATGAAGCTTATATCTCCGGAGAAACTCCCGAGGGGATTAAAACCATGACGGTAAATGCCGGTCTGTCAGGAATAAAATATTTTACGGTAAGAGTCGAACCGGTTCTGCCCCACGTAGGGCAGGAAACCGTGGTATTTTCCCATTGGCGGGACGGCGCTCAGCTGGCTTTGAACGCCCTTCGGGCGGATTTTGACGTTGTCCCGGAAGCGCAGGCCGGCTTTAATGTACAGCTGGGCGACGTTGTCAAAGCTTACCTCGTCGATCAATTAAGCAATGACCCCGACAGTAATCCGGTTCCTTTGCAATAAATTTTTCAGAGGAGAACTTCAATTGTTTATTTATTCAGTTTGCGGGGGAGGTGGTAAAGTTTGGGCTGGACACAGAAGATGCTGGACAGGTTTAGCCTGTTCGATTTGATTATCATTGCTATGATGGCGGCTCTGGGGATTGCCATCAAACCGGTGGTGGTTCCCCTGGCTCATATTATTACCGGTCCCCTTTTTATTCCCAGCGGAGCCGTAGCCGGCGGGTTTTACATGATGTGGCTGGTTCTGGGCTTTGGGCTTACCGGCAAACGGGGTACGGCCTTTCTGATTGCCCTGGTGCAGGCGCTGGTGGTAACCGGCACGGGTATCGTCGGTTCTCACGGTGCTATGAGCCTTATCACCTATACCGTACCCGGAATTATGGCCGAACTGGGGCTTTGGCTCATAGGCCACCGGGTTTGCTGCACCCCCTGTTCGTTTCTGGCGGGCATGCTGGCCAATATGGGAGGCACTATTATGGTGAATTTCGTATATTTTCGCCTGCCTCTGATCCCTCTGGTTTTAGCCTTGAGTGCGGCGGCTTTATCCGGAGGTCTGGGCGGAATTCTTGCTTTTCAGATCCGGCAGCGGCTGCTGAAGTTTCAAACCGGGCTATTCCCGGGTTCTTCGGTTTAATGGAGGGGAAGTAATGACAGGAAAGGATCATATGCCTGACGGCGATTTCCTGGGAAAAGAGGAGGCTGTTTTCCTGAAACTGGACCAGATCAGTTTTTCCTATTCCGGGAAGAAATCAGCCGTTTTGAGCGGAGTCAGCCTGAGTTTTTCCCGGAAGGGGATAACTGCGATTATTGGACCTAATGGCTGCGGAAAGACCACCCTGACCAAACTGATGGTGGGAATCCTGAGCCCGATTGATGGGGCAATAACCCTGGAAGGGCGCTCCCTGCAGGAATATACTTTGGCCCAGATCGGTCGTCGCATCGGGTATGTCTTCCAGAATCCCAATCACCAGCTTTTTTGTTCAACAGTGGCGGAGGAAATCGGGTTTGGCCTGACCAGCCGAGGTGAGGAGCCGGAAGCAATCAGGGAACGGGTGGATTTTTTCCTGGACTATTTTGATTTGCTGTCGTATCGTGATCAATTCCCCCTGCACCTGAGTTACGGGGAAAAACAGCGCCTGGCCATTGCGGCGGTATTAGCCGGTGCACCTGGATTTCTCATCCTGGATGAACCTACCGTGGGTCTGGACGCTTACCGGAAAAAGCTATTGCTGAACCAGCTGTACAAAGTTGCCGCAATGGGCGGAGGGATGGTCATAGTCAGCCATGACCGCGATCTTGTAGAACAGGCGGCCGGGCGGATTATTACCCTGGAAAACGGCCGGGTAAAGCAGGACAGCGGTTGGAAAGGGGAAAACGGCCATGCGTCTTGACCCCCGGACCAAGCTGATCATGGTGCTGTGCGTTACTACCCTGGCGGTTATATACAATACGGCGGAAGCGCTGCTTTTACTGCTGGCAGCTACTATCGGTTTATTGCTCCTTTTTGGTATTGATCTTAAACAGGTGATAATCGGCCTGAAACCATATTTTTTTCTCCTGTTGGTTCTTTTTTGGGCCCAGTGCATTTTTACTCCGGGAGGGGAGGTATTGCTGGCAATAGGGCCGGTACGCCTCTTGGGAACCAGGGGATTGCTGCTGGGAACCAGCGTGGTGTTACGTTTGCTGGTGGTTATCGCTGCGGCGGTAATCTTAACTACCAGTAATTCCCGGGATTTTATTACCGGGTTGGTGCAGTGGAAAGTTCCTTATGAGATAGCCTTTATGGTATCTGTCACTATCAGTTTTCTCCCGGTATTCAGGGATGAACTGGTTAATGTAGTGACAGCGGTGCAATTGCGTGGGGTGGAACTGAAACAAGTACCCTGGGGTAAAAAAATATATTTGTTTCGTCACCTTTTTTTTCCGGTGGTCTATGGCGCCATACTCAAAGCCCAGCAACTGTCGGTTGCTATGGAAGCGCGCGGTTTCAGAGCTTATCCCCGGCGGACTTATCTGCGGCAATTGTATCTGACCCGGTGGGATTACGGCTTAATGCTCGCTTGCCCCGGACTTACTTTGTTGATGATCGGATTATATAAGGCTAATTTAGGGTAGCGCGGTTTATTAAATTATTTTCAAGAGGTGAGATTGATGGCAAAGAAAAAAATTGCGGTTATGGCTGCAGTCTTGCTTATATTTTCAATGTTCCCGGAGCTGGCTCTGGGGGCGGGGGTCAGTTTGGATTTGAGCAGAAGCGATGCCGCGGTGGGAGACAGTGTAACTGTCTCCGGCAGTGCCGGATCTAATGAACCGGTATATATAAAGGTTACGGACAGCTCCGGCAGCATAGTGGTTTTCGACCTGACCAGGTCAGACGCCGGCGGGGATTATAGCTACAGCTTCAAAGTCCCCCGGTTTGCTTCCGGCAGCATGACCGTGACGGCCGGGTGCGGCAGCCAGGTGGCAAGCAAGACATTGGCCGGCGGCTCCGTTGTCCCCAGGCCGCCGCTTATCATCCCCGAAATTATTGAGCCAGTTTTTGTGCTTGACGAGGTTGTCAGAAGTCAAATCATAAGCAGCCGAGGGGCTATTATTAAAACAGCGGGGGTAATGCTCACTTTTCCTTTGAATGCGGTCAGTGAAAATATCAAGGTAAGCATCAAAAAAATGAGGGAAGACGGTATTCCTTCTATTCCCTCAGGACTTAAACTGCTGGGAGAGGTTTATGAATTTACCACCGATAAAGAGGTTATATTCGCAAAGCCGGTTACCGTTACCCTATATTTCGATCAGGAGGAAGCGGGCAGCGGCCCATATGATCTGGGCATCTATTGCTGGAACGGCAAACAGTGGGTACCGCTGGAACAGATAAAAACCAACCTGGAGAGCGGGAGAGTAAGCGGCACTGTAAATCATTTCAGTAAATTTGCCGTTCTTTTCAGTGAAAAAAGCAAAACGGCAGGCGACCAGAAACCGCCGGCCCAGGAAATATCCCAGCCGGTGGAATGCCAGGATATTGCCAACCACTGGGCCGAAAAGTATATAAAACAGCTGATAGCGGCAGGTGCGGTAAGCGGATATCCGGATGGAACTTTTAAGCCGGACCATACTATTACCAGGGCGGAGTTTACCGCCATGGCGGTAAAAGCCTTTGGGTTACAGCCTGAAAACGGCAGAGTATTTACGGATACTGACCGGCACTGGGCTAAAGATAGTATAAGCAGTGCGGTTGCTCATGGAATAGTAAGCGGTTATGATGAAACTGTTTTCGGTCCCGATGACCCCATCACCCGTGAGCAAATGGCAGTGGTAATCAGCCTGGCGGCAGGACTAAGCGGCGGGGAAGCTAAAACCTATGCCGACAACAGTCAGATTGCGGATTGGGCTCGGGAGGCAGTGGCCGCCGCCAGCGGCAAAGATATTATCAGCGGGTATCCCGACAATACCTTCGGGCCTAAAGCCTATGCAACCTGGGCTGAAGCCGTAACTATCATCGCCCGGGCGTTAAAATAGCAAAGAGGGGATAGATATGTTAGCAGCAGCGTTGAACTATAGAGGCCGGGTTGAGGATAAGGATTGGGGGTCCGTATTTATACGGCAGTTTGATGAGTTTAAGCTGATCAGGCTCGCTCCTTACGAGGAGATTGAAAAGGTCCGCCTCCAGCTGTGCCAACCCGAGGATTATGAAGAACTGGCGCAGCATATTCAGAAGAAGTGGGATGCTGCGGAAATCTGTCTGGAGATGCGCGGCCCCAAAGTTAAATTATTAAGAGCGGTACGGCAGATGTTGTTTTTCGATCAGGAAAAGAGGTATGACAGGGTTTTGCTGGAAGGATGCGACGGGGTAAAGGATTTTCCCTGGGCGCTGCAGATTATGGTGATTCAACTGCCGGCAGCGGAGGCGGAGCTGGACCCGGAATCAATGGAAGGAGCGGATATCCTGATTTTGAACGATTCCCCGGAAACAGAAAGCAGAGGATTTATAGCCGGAATCAGAAAGGATCATCCGGATATCCCGGTTTTCGCAGAAAAGATGGGGGGAGGTTTTTCACCTGAACTGAAAGCCGGTCTGGAGGCTTTATTCAATACCTATATGGAGAAAAGGGAAAGAATCAAAGCGATGTTGGCAGAAAAACTGTCGGAACCGTCGATAAGCTGCGCACAAGCCTGCCGCATGGCTGGAGAACTGCAAGTGAGTTCATTTTTATTCGGTAATGTATGTGACGAATGCGGCTATAGCATAACCCATTGCGGATTAAGTTGTTTTTAAAAAAAGAGTTGTTCAGGGCTCGAAAAACAGGGGACGGGCCTGGAGGAAAAGGCTATAATATAGAATATTACTGATGGTTAAAGGAAACTGATACAGATGAATCTCCTGACTATGGATGGTGTGAGCAAAAGTTTCGGGGAAAAACGGCTTTTGCATGATATAGGCTTCGGGGTCGCTGAAGGCGAAAAGATTGGTATAGTAGGGCTTAATGGCTCCGGCAAGTCCACCTTTTTGAAACTGGTAGCCGGTCTGGAAGAGCCGGATGAAGGAAATATTGCCAGAAACAGAGATTTGCGTATGCAGTATCTTGCTCAAAATCCGGTACTGGACCCCGGAGCTACGGTTTTGGACACGGTATTGAGCGGCGACTCCCCGGCTATGGATATCTGGCGGCGCTACCGGAAGGCAGCGGCAGATATGGCTGACAAACGGAGGAATGACCAGGCGCTGCAGCAGGAACTGGCATTGTTAGGTCAACAGATGGAGAATCTTGCTGCCTGGACCTTGGAAAGCGAAGCCCAGACCATGCTGACTCGCTTGGGCGTCGGTCAGTTTGATGCGCCCATAAGCCGGCTTTCCGGGGGACAGCGCAAAAGGGTGGCTCTGGCGGCAGCCCTGATGATTCCAGCCGACCTGCTTATTCTTGATGAACCCAGCAACCATCTGGATAACCTGGCTATTGACTGGCTGGAGAAATACCTGCAGAGATTCAGCGGGGCCTTGCTGATGGTTACCCATGACCGTTATTTTCTGCAACGGGTAACCAATCGTATGGTTGAAATCAATGGGACGCGTCTTTACAGTTATCCGGGCAACTATAGCGTTTACCTGGAGACCAGATTGGCCCGGGAAGAACAGGAAGCTGCCGCTGCCGTCAAAAAGAAGGCCTTATTGCGTCAGGAACTGGACTGGATTCGCCGGGGGGCTCGGGCCCGCAGTACCAAGCAGAAAGCCCGGGTACAGCGTTTTGAAAAGCTGCAAGAGGAAAAAGTCCCCGCAAAAAGTGAAAGTTTGCGGATTGCCTCCACTGCCAGCCGTCTGGGCAGGAAAACCATTATCTTGCAGGATATCTCCCATAATTTCGAAGCCAAAAAAGTTATTACCGGCTATTCCGCTGTCCTGGACCGGAACGAGCGTTTGGGGATAGTGGGGCCTAACGGGATTGGAAAATCAACTCTGCTGCGTATCATAAGCGGTGAACTAACCCCGACACAGGGGCAGGTCGAGATAGGAGCTACCGTAAAGATCGGCTACTTCCCCCAGGAAAGCACCGGCCTGCCGGATGAAATGAGGGTTATAGATTATATCCGGGAGGCGGGCGAATACCTGCCAAACGGGAAAAAGCTGATCAGTGCGGCCCAAATGCTGGAGACCTTTTTGTTTCCGCCTTCGTCCCACTGGACGGTTCTGGGGAAACTGTCCGGCGGGGAGAAGAGAAGGCTGCACCTTTTGCGCATTCTGATGGCTGCCCCCAATGTACTCTTGCTTGATGAACCAGGCAATGACCTGGATATTGAGACCCTAACCATTCTGGAAGATTACCTGGACGATTTCCCCGGCGCCGTTGTGGCGGTATCCCATGACCGTTATTTTTTAGACCGGATATGCGGCAGGATACTGGCTTTTGAAGGGCAGGGCAGACTCAGGGAATACCCGGGCAATTATTCCGATTATCAGCTCCGATCCGCAACCATACAGGAGAATAGACCGGGCCCCAACCGTGAGCTGGATCAAGGCAGGAAGAAAACTGACGGTCAGGAAAAGACACGGCCCATTAAATTCTCCTTTAAAGAAAAAAAAGAATTCGAGGAAATTGAAAATAGAGTTACAGCTGTGGACGAGGAATTAAAAAATCTTGACGACCAAATCAGCCAGGCCGGCAGTGATTACCAGCTGCTGGAGGAACTGGCGGCCAGGCGCCAGGAGGCGGAACAACACCGGGATTATTTGCTGGAACGCTGGGTTTATTTGACTGAACTGGCCGAAGAGATAGAAAAGCAGGGGAAGAAATAAGATCCAGGCAACGGAGTAAGCGCTATAGGCAATTACCCAAGATAAAAGGTCACCCGTTATTTAAACATTCAAAATAGCGAAGTGGCCTTTTCTTGATTTTAAGGTATTTTATTATCTAAATCCGAACTGCGGGCAGAAGAAAACATAAACAATTATTGAATATCTTGGAGTTCCATAATAATTTTAGCAATTGAATCAAGAGATATGCCGCCGGCCAGACGCGGGGAACCGTTGACCACGGTTACGGGAAAGGAATATCCGGCCTGAATCACCTTTTCTATCTCGGGAAAATCAGAGGGATTGGCTTTATCCATATCAATAAATTCAAGACTCAAATCTTTCTCTCCGAACTTGTCCAATAATGCCTTTTTCACCGCTTCATATTCGGCTTTGACATCGACAGGCGAACAACCGGCACACGCGCAGCTGCAACCTCCGCCCCCGACGTTCATTCCTCCATAAACTTCAATTTTGATGTCCATGTTTTACCTCCTCCTAATAAATCTTTATTCAGAGCTCATAACCGGCAATCTGCAACGGAATGATAACATGCTCCTGTATATAAATTATGATTATAATTTATATAAATAATCCTTGGTAAATAGTTTATGGTTTTGCCCACCGGATGTCAACTATCTGTAAAATATTGATGCCAGGTAAATACGGTATGAGTATGAGAGAGGCAATACCATCCCTTGCCCTCTGTAATCCCTTTATATTCATAATTAGGAGGGGCTTGCCTTATATTACCTTTGACCGGATTTCATGGTTGCCGATAAAATTCTAGGTGTAGACAAGCAATACCGAGGAAGGGGTGGTTATTGTATCCAAATGAACTAACGCAGTAAGGAATATTTTTGTGAGGTAAATATTATGCGCAAAACATTTAGCTGGAATATCATAATTGGTGTTTTGATATTGTTGATATCGGTTTTTGCCGTTAAGTCAGTTTATTTAACCGCTAAACCAACCGTAGATACGGCCCAGGCACAAATAAAAGAAGGCGAGGCTACCTTGGAAGGCGTGATACATAATACCGGAGGGAAAGATATAAGCGATTACGGTTTCAAGTGGGGTACCAGCAAAGGCCTGGATGAAAAACAGACCCTGTCCGGCAGCATCAGTGCCAAGCAACCTTTTTCCACCACCATCAAAGAGTTGCAGGAAGGGGTTACCTACTACTACCGGGCTTATGCAGCCAACCCTAAAGGCATCGCTTACGGAGATGTTAAAAGCTTTACCCTGCCGGTTAAGTACAATGCTCCCCCGGTAGTTTCCATAGCCAGTCCGGAAGATAACCTGACTGTTGACCGGGGCGAAGTGGTAAAGATAGCCGCTTCGGCTGCAGATGATAAAAGCATAGAAACCATGGAATTGTACATCAATGATGCGTCAAAGACCAAAGCCGGGAAGGACTCGCTGGCTTATGACTGGGATACCAGTTCCGCTGCTCCGGGAAAATACGTTCTCAAGATAACCGCCGGTGATGGGAATAAGTCGGATGAAAAGGCCGTTACCCTAACGGTAAAAGATGAATCCACAATGGTGAGCCAGGTTGCCGACAGCGTATCCCCGACGAGCAAGACTGCTTCTGCCGCTAAGACTGCTTCTGCTGTTCAAACCGCTGCTGCTAAGACAGCAGTCCCGACCGTGTCCCCGACACCGTCCCGGGGGGGGACCTCCAATAATAACAAATATCCGCAGGTGAGCAAGGTTAATGGAGCTTTCGGACAGTTTCGCTACCGGGATACCAGCGGCGGGAGAATTGAAATTGATCCCCAATGGGTGGCGGAAAATATAGTAACCATAAAACTGCCGGGCTTAAACCGATATGTAGAGGTACATAAGGATGCCAAAGACAATTTTATTCAGGCTTTTAAATACATAGAAAACGGCACTGCCACCATAAACGGCAAAAAAGTGCCCTTGCTGAGCCTGATCAAGACCATGGACGGAACCTTTGTCGCCCGGCATGTAAACTGGAATCCGGCCCGGGGACTGAGCAATCATTCCTGGGGAACGGCTATAGATATTAATGCCGCCGATCATTTCAGGTATGTCGACCCCGCCCGGGAACCATATGATCCCAATTACATCCTGTGGGAGAAAGCCTTCAAGCCGGCCGGGTTCAGCTGGGGCAATTCCTATGCTGACTCCATGCACTATGAACTGTTTAAATAGAGCTGGATGACTAAAGCCGGTAATTGAGGCAGCACTCGAACTGCCTGGGCAATAAGCCTATATTAGATCAGAGCAAGTCTCATAATCAAGGGAGGCAGGGGGCCGAGCCTGAAAATGACTCGGCCCCCTATTTAGCAGATTTAATGCCATTTAAGCAAAATACCTTTTTAACAACCCCGCAAATGCAGCTCCATGCCGGGCTTCATCCTTGCACATCTCGTGGACGGTATCATGGATGGCGTCATAATTCAATTGTTTGGCCCGGACAGCCAGGTCCTTCTTACCTTGACAGGCGCCATATTCGGCCTCTACCCTGGCTTTAAGATTGGCTTTGGTATCGGCCTGCACCACTTCGCCCAGCAGTTCAGCAAATTTAGCGGCATGGTCGGCTTCCTCAAAGGCAATTCGGCGATAAGCTTCAGCTATTTCAGGATAGCCTTCACGGTCTGCCTGGCGGCTCATAGCCAGATACATTCCTACCTCGGTGCATTCACCTACGAAATTGGCTCTCAAGCCTGACAGTACCTCGGTATCCACATCTTTGGCAACCCCTACACGGTGTTCATCAGCCCAAATAAGTTCTGTATTATCCGAGGCGAGATTAAACTTCTCCGCGGGAGATTTGCATTGGGGACAGGACTCCGGAGGAGCATCCCCTTCGTGTACATAACCACATATAGCGCATACCCATTTTTTCATAAATGATTCCTCCTTAAATAATTAAAAAATTCCTTATTTATGACTATCCCCCTCATTTAAGCATCGGGGACAGATGCCTCTGAAATATATGTGACTCTCTTCAACCTGGAATTTATCCAGGTCAGCAAAATCAATAGAGGAAAACCGCAGACCAATATCATAAACTTCACCGCAATTGCTGCATTGCAGATGCCCATGCAGGCTGGTATCAGCATCATAGCGGCTTTCATTTTCATCAATGGTAATCAAGCTCACGATCCCTTTTTCCACAAAGAGATTGAGCGTATTGTACAGGGTGGTTTTGGATAGGGTGGGTATCTCTACCACCAGATCACGAAACATCACGTCTACAGTGGGGTGGTTGCGTCGCTCCACCAGATACTGAAAGACCCTGATGCGATGGTGAGAGGGTTTAATATCATGCATTTTTAGAAAATTGCTGGCTGTGCCGGTATCCATGTTAACATTGCCACCTTCAAAAATGAAATTAGAACAAAAATGTAAGGATTACAAGTTAATTATAATACAAATCTGCTTTATGTCAATAGGATTTCAGTAAGATGGGGAAAAACTATTGCCGGTCAATACAATGGTGATAATATATTGCAACACGAGCAGGAATATGAACTTGGGGTGAAGATATCAGAAAATTATCTTATAATAGTATCCATACCAATCACAGTTGGTGGCTGGTGATAAGCGACATCCAAGAGCTTGTAAACAGAATACTCGAACTACCAGTGATATCGTATTGGAGGTTAAAAGATTTGCATTTACCAGAACTGAAAATCGGAAAACTTATACCCCGTTTTCCTATAATTCAAGGCGGCATGTCCATAAAGGTATCTACCGCTTCACTGGCCGCAGCTGTTGCCCGAGCCGGCGGAATCGGGGTTATTGGCGGAACCGGGATATCACCTGAGGATTTGCGCCGGGAGATTCGCCTGGCACGTTCAGAGGCCGGAAATGGTATTCTGGGGGTCAATATTATGTATGCCGCCCGGCAGTTCAAGGAACTGGTGCAGGCAGCTATTGACGAGGGCATCGACAGCATCTTTACCGGGGCGGGTTTTTCCCGCGATATTTTCCCTATGGGGAAAAGCAGCGGGGTGGCTATTGTGCCTATCGTGTCATCTGACCGGGCTGCTCGTCTGGCCGAAAAATCAGGCGCGGCAGCGGTGGTGGCTGAAGGTACTGAAGCTGGAGGACATCTGGGAACCGATCGTTCCATCAGAGAAATCCTGCCGGAAATCAGGCGCACGGTTGGGATTCCGGTAATTGCGGCCGGCGGTATAGTGGATGGCTTCGACATGGCGGAGATGGTTGAATTGGGAGCCGATGGTATCCAGATGGCTACCCGCTTTGTCCTCAGTGAAGAATGCTCGGTAGCTGATGAATACAAGCAGATGTATCTGGATGCCCGGGAAGAAGATGTGGTTATTATCAAGAGCCCGGTGGGGCTACCGGGACGGGCGATCAGAAATAAGTTTACGGAGTCTTTAGCGAAGGGGGAAAACCGGGAAAAAGGTGAATGCAGCGCTTGCTTGAAGGAGTGCAGCCATGATTACTGCATCACGCACGCCTTGCTGGAGGCCCGGGATGGCAGAGTAGACCGCGGCGTAGTGTTTGCCGGCAAGAACGTATTCAAAATTAAGGAAATCCTTCCGGTAGAAGTGATCTTCAGGAGGATTCTGGCAGAATACGCTAAAGCTTAGATTTAGATAAGCAGGGTGGGGGAGGTTTTGAGGGCAAAGCGGACGAAAGAAATAAATTTTGCTCACATGCCTCCCCGGGACCTGGAAGGGAAAAGAAGCACCTTTTGCTTTAATTGGTCACGAGTGATGCTCCCCCAAAAATGAAAATTAGTCTTCCAATATCACCCGGTCGCCGACTTTGACCCGGCCTGATTCCAATACCCGGGCGAAAATACCTTCCAAGGGCATGACACAGGAGCCCACCTGTTTTTTGATGGCGCAGGCGTGATTATGGCATTCTTTCCCGATCTGGGTTACCTCCAGCAGACTTTCACCCACCCGCAGACGTGTTCCCACCGGCAGGGTAACCACATCAATGCCGCCGACGGCTATATTTTCAGCGAAGTCACCATAATTGACATCGGCTCCCAAAGCCCGCATCTTTTCAAAACTGGATAAAGAGAGCAGGCTTACCTGGCGGTGCCATTCACCGCCGTGGGCATCAGTGTCAATGCCGAATCCCGCTTGCAAATGGGCTTCGCCTATGTTGTGCTTTTTCAATCCCCGTTTATCCGAAATGTTAACTGCCAGTACTTCCCCGCTCATTATAAATCCCTACCTTCAATTATGTTGCTAGTCAAAATAATACCTTATTTTTCAACCTGAAGCAAAAGGTGTCTCCACTTGATACAGGATTAATCCTTATTCCCCCACTCGCCCAAGCAGTTTTTAAACAAGGCGATTCTTATGGCGAAATAGCTGATGGTTTCAGGCAGGCTATCCTTGATGGGACGCAGTCTTTCAGTTCCTGCGGTTTGGGCTGCAGCCAATATCCGGGATTCTTCCCGGGGGCTTAAAAACTGATCCCAGTTTACCGTATAGCCTTCTTTGGCAGCCCGCAGCAGATGAGTTTCGATGGTGGATAAGCTTAAATTACGTTCAGCAGCTATTGCCGCCAGGGATTTACCGGCCTGGTATTCCTGCCAGGACAGCAGATGAGTCGGAGTTTTAGGCTCTTGGTTCTTTTCCCGGGATGTTTGTTGTTTTTTCTCTTCGGACGGAGGCGGGTTGCCCGATCCGGCTGCACCCGGTTTTGGTTCCGGGACCTCGGCAGGTGCAGATTCTTGGGTATGGCGGCTAATAATATTAAGGAACTGCTCCCCGTATTTTTCATATTTAATCTGCCCCACTCCGGTAATGGCAAGCATTGCTTCCTGATTTTGAGGCCGGTACGCAGCCATATCGCGCAGGGTGGCGTCAGGGAAGATTACGTATGGAGGCAGACCCTGCGTTTGGGCAATTTGCCGGCGTAAATCACGCAGAGCCTGAAATAACGAACTTTCAGGAATTGCTGCTTCCGGGATTTTGGGCAGGCTTACTATTATTTTCTGCTGGCCGCGCAAAACCGGGCGGGCCCGGGAGCTAAGCTGAACTACCGGATACTTGCCGCTGCTTATGACCAGATAATCCTCTGCCGCCAGCAGATTGATCAAATCCATGATCTGAACGGTGCTTAGATTGCTCATAATACCGTAGGTGGAGAGCCGGTCAAACCCAAGTTCCAGGATTCGTTTTTGCTGCGAACCCTTTAAAACGGAAGCGATCAATTTACTGCCGTAGGCTTGTTTCATCCTTACAATGCAGGAAAAGATCTTTTGCGCCTCAATAGTGATATCCTGAAGTTCACGCTCCAAACAGTTGGCGCATTTATCGCAATGCTCAAGGATATTCTCTTCCCCGAAATAATTGAGGATAAACTGATGCAGACAGCGGGTAGTATGACAGTAGTCAATCATACTCTGGAGTTTAGCGTATTCCATCTCTTGGTGCGACCGGGATAATTGCCCCTGCTCAATCAAAAATTTTTGGATCTGAATATCGGCAGCCTGGTAGAGCAGGATACAATCAGCCTCCTGGCCATCCCGTCCGGCTCGTCCGGCTTCCTGATAATAGGCTTCCAGGTGCCGGGGCATATTATGGTGGACGACAAAGCGGACATTGGATTTATTGATACCGAGACCAAAGGCATTGGTAGCTACCATCACCTGAATCTTATCATAGATAAAGGCTTCCTGGTAACTGTCCCTTTCGGCATTGCTCAAACCGGCATGGTATTTGCCCACCGCATAGCCCCGGGAGGCGAGTTCGGTGAACAGGCTCTCCACTTCTTTGCGAGTGGCGGCATAAACAATACCGGGGTGATGCGGGTGTTCCTCCAGGTAGCGGCTGATAAAGCGGGTGCGATCCGTACCTTTGATCACTGAAAGATAGAGATTGGTGCGTTTAAAGCTGTTTATAGAAATCAGGGGCCGGTCCAATTCTAAAAGTTTTATCATATCTTCCCGTACCTGGGGAGTGGCGGTGGCGGTAAAGGCAGCTACCACCGGGCGCTCAGGCAAAGCCGCAATCCAGGGCCCGATACCCAGATAACTGGGGCGAAAATCATGGCCCCACTGGGAAATGCAATGGGCTTCGTCAACAGCTACCAGCGATAGGGGAAGCTCGCTCAGAAGTTCGGTAAAACCCTCCGACTCCAGGCGCTCGGGAGCCGCGTAGAGCAGCTTGTAATGCCCTTGACGGGCTTTATGAAGACGCTGGTAAAACTCACTCCGATTGAGGGAGCTGTTGACATAGGAAGCGGGTATACCCTGATCATTAAGAGCATCCACCTGGTCTTTCATCAGGGCGATCAATGGGGAGACAACCAGGGTGAGTCCGGGCAGAACCAGGGCAGGGAGCTGATAGCATAAGGATTTGCCGCCTCCGGTAGGCATGATCCCCAGGGTATCACGGCCTTGCAGGATATTGTCTATTATCTGTTTCTGGCCGGCTTTAAAGCTCAGGAAGCCGAAGTGCTGGTGCATTATCTGCTCAATCTTTGCTTCCATATCCCCATCTCCTTGTTGCCGGACCCGGCTTGAGTAAAAAGGGCCGGCAGCCTAATCCGTTGTAATGTCTGTAAATATCATATCATACCTGACCGGGGCAGGAAGCAAAAGAGGAACGGAAAAGGATAATAGCGGCGTTCTGCAGGTAAAAGGGGGAAAATAAGACCATGCTTGCCTGGATTATAATGGGTATGATCAAGGGGTACGCCCATAGAGGGTGAAGGAATAAGCAAAGGCACTCCAAGAGCGCCCTTTGCTTATTCCTAGGATATACGATTGCTTCGGCGCCAAATTCCCATGCGCTGGGCTTCCTGTACAAGCTCATCCCGAAAATCCGGGTGGGCTATGCTTATCAGGGCTTCAGCCCGCTGCCACGTTGATTTCCCTTTGACATTGATGACGCCGTACTCGGTTATAATGTAATGAGCAATAGTTCTGGGTACGGTAACTATAGTGCCTGGGGGGAGAGTCGGCCTGATGCGGGAATGTATCTTACCCTTTTTGTCTGTAAAAGTGGAGGACAGGCAGATTATTCCCTTTCCTCCCTGAGACATAAATGATCCCAACATAAAATCAACCTGACCGCCGGTCCCGGAGATATGCCTGGTACCCACCGACTCGGAATTGATTTGGGAGAAGAGATCAATTTCAATAGCATTGTTGATAGCTATTACTTTGGGATTTTTAGCTATATTATAAGGAAAATTTATATAGCTTATGGGATAAGATTGACATACCGGATTGCGATTGATAAAATCGTACAGTTCCTTTGACCCCATGGCAAAGGCAAATACCATTACCCCCTGATTTATCGCCTTGTTTTTACCGGTGATCCGCCCAGCTTCATACATGATCATATGGGCGTCGGCCAGCATTTCCGTGTGCACCCCCAGATCCTTTAAATCTGACTGGGCTATTAACTTTCCTACCGCGTTGGGCATTTTGCCTATCCCCAGCTGAATACAGGCCCCATCTTCAATTTCTTCCATTATCAAGGCTGCAATTTTCTCGTCCACAGGGGCGGGTTCAGCCGCCGGAATAGTTAACATAGCAGGATTATCACCTGCGACGATGATATCTACTTCGCTGATATGGACCTGATGGTCGAATTCGCCACAAACCACCGGCATATTTTGATTGACTTCAACAATCACTTTAGCGGCGGAATTTATGATCGGTTTGGCCTGAGCCACACTGGGGCCAAAATTGAAATAACCGTCTTCGTTCATGGGAGCGACGTGCAGCATGGCTACGTCCAGCATCTGCTTACGGCTCAGGTCTATAGGCATCTCATAATATAGATAGGGCATGTAATATAAATTGCCGCTACTGCCGAACTGGCGGTCATAATCGGAAGAATGCCAGCTTTGATAAATAAAATGCTCCCCGGTTGGGTCGGATGATATGGTGTGCAGGGGGTATAAGGCGACACTGGTATTTATAATAACCTCCTGCAGTTCGTCCCGACGCTGGGATAAGGCCATATCCAGGGCCGGGGGAACCCCATTGAAGGAATTATACTGTACCATATCTCCGGATTTTACGATTTTAACAGCTTCTTCCGGACTTTGCAGTTTAGAAAGATATTCCTGTTGAAATTTCAACAAAATAACCTCCCATTTGACATTATTATCAGTAATGTTACCAGTATATCACAGTTGCCGCATATTGAAACAGGCATTTAATGCCTATCCTATGCTTTTTTATTATGGGGGGAATAATGTATACTATCTGGGGAAGGGAGTGGAAAATTTGCTTTTTAACTTCGGCTTAAAGCAAAAAACAGTCAAAGAATTACGTAAAAATCAGGGAATGACTGCCCGGGAACTGGCTCAACGCCTGAAGCTGAATACGGCGGCCATACTTCGCATTGACGACATGAAGCTGAAAGAAGTCCCGGAACCGTTAAGAAGTAGAATAACACCGATTTTAAGAGGCGATGACGTTGATAAAATACCATGGCTATAAAGTAAAGCATCTTCGGTAATGATTTTATTATTGGCAAGATGCTTTTGGTTTATGCTGCAGGTTAAGCCTGTCACAGCATTGGCGTTATAGATTAATGATTCCGGAAGTAAGGGTAAACCCATTGCCTGCCGCTAAATGGAAAAGCAGGAGAACATATCATCTCCCCCCGCCAGTCACGCTATAGCATTTTCCACCTGACCGGGAATATATTTTTAAAAAGCTGATGCGTGAAAGGGACGAAGGCTGTGGTAGTAAATCTGCGCCAGTTGCGGTTGCTGCTCATTGCAATACCATTGCTGCTTATCTTTGGATTGATGCAAAGACACATCCTGTCGGAGATGGAACCGGAACCGTCACTGCCTGAACCTGATAAGCTCTATGGGCAGTTCCTGGCCTGGGAAGAGGTTCGACAGTATTTCAATAAATACAGCAGTGCAACTGTTGTTGACCTTGATACCGGGCTGCAGTTTAATGTGCAGAGGCGGGGAGGCAGCAGCCATGCTGATGTACAGCCTCTGACAGCTGAGGATACCGCTGTCATGAAAACGATCTATGATGGGAAATGGAGTTGGAAGCGGCGGGCCGTTATTCTGGTACTGGAAAACGGAATGAGAATCGCCGGTTCCATGAACGGAATGCCTCATGGACAAGGGGCTATAGCAGGGAACAAGTTCCAGGGCCATTTCTGTATCCACTTCCGGGACAGTAAGACCCACGGCAGCCGCCAGGTGGATTTGGCTCACCAGATGATGGTGTGGAAGGCTGCCGACGCCATAGAAAGTCAAATCAAAGAGCTGGGACCGAAAGATACCATAAGGCTGTTTTTTACCGCTATTGACCAGGATGAGCTGAAGCTGGCCGGTCAATTATTGGACGGAAAAGCGGGAACGACAGCCATTCTGGAATTGTTTAAGGATTATGATTATGTCAGGACTTACGAATTTAACCAGCTCAATGAAGAAACCTTTGAAGTGGGCGTACTCCTGGGTTATGACAATGGCCGCAAGCAATTGCGCAAATCCATACCGATTAAATTAATTAAAAGAAATTCCGGCTGGAAGGTTGATCTGGATTCTGTCATAGTATTGCTGCCACCGCCGGGAAGTCCGGCAGAGCTACTCAGCGGTCCGGGCGGCGAAAAACCGTGAAACCAAATAGCAGACCACCAGGGCCAGAAGGAAACGCCCGATTTGCAGTGGAACCGCCATGGCTCCCAGAGCGGCCCAAATGAGAGTATCTTCAATGACTGAATGGCAGAGCACCAGAAATAGATTTATTAAATAGATGTCCTGACTGCTGAGTTTGCCCTGACGGGTGCTGTCCAGGATAATCGCTCCTCCATAGCCTATGCCCAATAGAAGTCCGGCCATCAGCGGCAGGTTGGCTTCGGGGGACATGCCCAGCAGTCGGGTAAAAGGTGACATCAGGGCAGTCATTTTATCCAATATTTTATATTCCTGAAAAAATTCCACCATTATCATCACGGCGGTGACAATAAGCGCCAATTGGCCGACCAGCAAAAAGCCGCCTTTGAGAATTGTTGCGCTGATAGTTATAAAGGACACTTATAAAGACCCCCTAAATGATCTGATTGATAAACATGGCCAGACCTACGGCAGCCAGAAGGCGGACCATAATCAGGGAGCTTACCCGGGAGCCGCTTTTTTTACCTATAAGTGATTCCAGGGGAAGATCATGGGCGCACAAAATGAAGGCCGCCATTATAGTCAGTTCTTTAGTGTCAAAACCCAGCGGTACCAGAGCTCCGACCCCGGCATAAAAACTGACCAGTGCTCCTAAAACCAGGGGTAGTGCTGCTTCTCCCGGCAAACCGATGATGTGCATGAGAGGCTCCAGCAGATTGGAAATCCATTTGATTACCGGGGTATAATTTAAAAGGCTTACTATAATATAGGCGGGCAGGACAACTTTAATGCCCAGTTCCCATGTAACTGTCAGCCCTCTTTGTATCCCCCGCAGTAAGATGTGCATCGCCTACACCCCCTGCCACGGGGGGGCTAGTTCTGTCAGGGAGCCCAACCAGGCCCGGGCATGGGAAGAGGAAAGGCTGAAACTAATCAGCGGAGCCCAAATGGCAGTTAGAATAAAGCTTGGCCGAGCCTCGTGGAAAGACCAAAGGCAACTGTTTTCCACAGTCAAAATTACCTCCTTTTACCCGGTAAAAATAGTATTGCCGCCTTGTCGGTAATTAATTTGATTTCGTTCAGGGGTATTGCTGCAGATGGTAAAGGATGGCTTAACTTTAGGGATCTAAAATCATATACTGGGTACTGGCGGAGGCGATGAGCTGATTAGCCCGGTTGCAGCCCTCAGCCGTCATATATACCATAGTACGTCCCTTAGATTTTACGGTGGCGGTTATAATGAGTTCGTCACCGGGGAAAATGGGACGATGATAGGTAGTGTTGATATAAAGGGTAGTGGCTTTGATGGCGGAGGCAGCTATTGAACAGAGCGGACCAAAGGCATTGTCAAAGGCAGCGGATATGAACCCGCCCTGCATTGATCCCGCCGGATTGCAATAGGATTCTAACACCGGGATAGCTATTGTGACGCTATGATCGGGAGTAAAATCCAGCAGGCGGGTTTGCATGCTGGTATAACAGTGGGGAAGGGGACCCGGACCACTGTTAAGCATAGCATATTTTTTTTCTTCCTCGTCCCCTGGACGGTTGCTCATCTGTATACCTGCTTCCCAATTATAATTGCTCTGGGATTTATTCGCTACTCCTTCAGTTTATCCTGCTTAAAACAGACGATTTTTATATATTAATCCTCCCGTGGCGGGAAGGCATACCCACAAGGTACCAGCAAACAGGCTGATAGGCAGCCTATGAAATGGAGTGATAGAGAAGCCGACCCTAGATAAAGTCCTTAAAAAATCCGTGGCAATAAAAGGCCCGGTTAGTACCGGGCCCCGAATAAGACAAGGCTATTCTATTTTCTGCAGTTGGGTAAACCATTTGGCATTATGGTGGGCCGTAACCTGGGCATCAACATAGCCGTCCAGCATCATGGAAGCGAATTCTACCCGGGATTTCGGGTGAATGGCAGCCAGGAAAAAATGCCCCGCCACCAGTAAAATCATTATCATGGCGGTCCAGAAGTGGATATTATAACAGAGGGCCAGGAAGGCTGAAGACAGCATATCCCGCCACAGCCACATGGGGAAACCGGTAATAATTATTAAGAGGCAGCCTGCGATAATCAGGCCCCCCAGGATTTTTTGACCGGCATTATACTTTTCTTGGGGAGGCGTATGCTCTGCTTTTATAAATGGCACGTAGCCTCCCATGGTCTTTAACCAGGCAAAATCATTCCTGGTGAACGTGGATATGGTATCGACAAAACGGGAAAAACGGTCAAAGTTCAACAGAATGTAAAGGGTTGGCCCCAGGGTAAAGATAACCCCGGTCCAGCGGTGAACCAAAGAGGCGTTGGCCGGTCCCCCGAATATATTGGCTATACCGGCTATATCCCAGTAAAAACCTATCCCCGTAAGTCCCAGAATAATAAAGGCCAGCAGATGAATCCAGTGCATGGTACGGGTTTGAGTATCATGCTTCAGGATCTTTCCCTTAATTTCTTCACTCATCACTATACCTCCCTTTTACGCCGCTTCATGGCTGTTTTCGTTCTGGCCGGGCGCTTTAAGTTCTTCGATAAAGGCGGGGATGTTTTTGCCATATTTAGTGTGGAGCAGGTGATGAGCTTTTGCGCTCAGGTATTTCTCTTCCCCGGGTGACAGGAATTCCCGGTAAATCTCAATTATCTCCGGGTTTTCATGAGATTTGCGTAAAGCCATTTTTTCGTCCAGGGAATAAAGTCCTGCTGCCCGCTGGGCGATATAATTATCACCGGCGGCAAAAGCGTCAATACCTATCTTGGCAAAAATCCCGGATACTATAACGGTAACAGCCAGCAGACCGCTTCCTTTCAAAAACTGGCGTCTGGTCATGCCCGCTTTTTCAGCAAAGATATGCATGCTGGAATCCTCCTTCCTTTAATAGGTATCACGTCTTATAGGCTGACCGCCGCCATTTATACAGCCACCGGGACAGTTCATCACTTCAATAAAGTGATAATTGCTGCGGTCAGCCAATACGTCTTCAATAATAGGGGCGACATACCTGGTACCGGTCACTATACATACGCTGACCGGCAGGGTCTTTCCTCCCAGGGCTTTGACCGGAACCTCCACCACTGCTTCTCTTACCGGATCAAGCCCTCTTACCGCCTGAAAATCAACTTTTCCCAGAGCTTCCCCGCTCAGCACTTCGTAGGCGGTACGCAGAGCCGCCTCCATAACGCCTCCGGTAACCCCGAATATGGTGGCGGCCCCGGTCGAGCTTCCTATAAATTGGTCGGCGCGTTCATCGGGAAGATTGACAAAATCTATACCCGCTGTCTTTATCATTTGCGCCAGTTCCCGGGTAGTCATCACCGCATCAACATCCTTGTAGCCGCTGGCAATGAATTCGGGACGGTCACACTCATATTTTTTGGCGGTGCAGGGCATAACCGAAACCGAATAGATAGTACCCGGGTCAAGGCTAAGCTTTTCAGCCAAATAAGTCTTGGATACGGCGCCGAACATCTGCTGGGGAGATTTGGCGGTTGAAATATGAGGCAGTATTTGCGGGTAGTTATCTTCGGCATACTTTACCCAGGCGGGGCAGCAGGAAGTAAACTGGGGCAGAGGTCCGGCATGTTCAAAACCGGGGACCCCCAGAGCGTTGAAAACCCGGTGAATGAGTTCCGTTCCTTCTTCGGTTATGGTCAGGTCGGCGGCAAATTCAGTATCATAAACCTTATCAAAACCAAGTTTTCTTAAAGCGGCATACATCTTATTTTTGACATTGGTTCCCGGGGCCAGGCCGAATTCTTCACCCAGAGCCACCCTTACGGCCGGGGCCTCCTGAACTACTACGAATTGATGGGGGTTATCCAGAGCCTTTCTTATCCGCTCATTGACCATGCTGAAATCATCAATAGCACCGAAAGGACAATTAATAAGGCATTGTCCGCAATTTATGCATTTTCTGATTTCAATATGATGTTTTTCTCCCAATCTGCCCTGAATGGCACCGGTGGGACAGATGGAAGTACAATGGTCACAGGCCTTGCATTGGTCACTGACATGAATAACCCCATTATTCAGCACTGCAGTACTCATCACTAATCTCCCTCCCTGTATAGAAGTTCACAGAAAACAAAAAGCTCCCTCACCTCCTTTGCATGAACCATCCATCTGATCGACTTCTATCCTTCATGGATAGGTTCATTCCCGGTTCATCCGGGAAAAAAGAAAGCTCAGGAACAATATTCCTGCTGTCTGGCCTCCGACAGCTTTATTTTCACTTCGTGTGAAGGACTATTATTAGTGAATATTATACCAATATAAACTTACCTTGTCAGTAATGTATAAAAAAGGCCCCGCTTACCCAAGCAAGCGGGAGGAAAAAGATTGGGATTGTATGAAAAAGCTTTTTACAGCTTTTTACCATGGTAAATAGATTCAAGAGTTCAGAGACACGCTATTATCATTTAAATAAAAAACAGGCACCCCCTATGCTTATAACCACACTTGAGCTGCCTGTTAATAATTAACAGTTCAGTATAGCGTACTCCTTTTCGCAATAAGGGAAGGTGCAAAAGTTTCCTTCTACACCCAGGCTCCAAAACCATAGCTATTGCCTTAGGTAGAGGAGCTCGGAGAACCTATTTATTTAATATAATTTATCATATGGTAAGGCAAAAGGCAATAAAATAAACTTATTTATTGGCGATAATAAAAAAAGTACACCTCTTGGGCAGCGGGTGTACTTTGAGGGCATAAAACAGGAAGGGCATTATCTTTGGCTTATCCTCTGGTTGGACTCATGGTTTTATATTTTTTTATAATTTTTGATACTACCAGTAAAACTCCTCCCCAAAACCATAAAAGTCGCATAGTTCGTGATTTCATCATAATAAATGGCTCCTTTCTTTTTATTTTTAGTATTTGACAAAAGCAGGAGCCTAACTCTTAAAAAAAATTCCATTCAAAAGAAGCAGTCTGACGATTCTCTTGCTTCCCTTAAGCTGGCTTTAAGTTTAAATTTAGTGTAAATATCAACCAGGACTGATATAATAAAAAAAACGAGTAAATAAAAATATTCCGGATCACGCTTCGCTCACCAAGGAGATGCCGGGGAAAATGGAGGGAAAGATTTGGAGAAAATCGAAGTTCAGTTTAAAAAACTGCTTAATTACGCCAAACTGCCCGAATATGAAACCAAAGGAGCGGTCGGCTGCGACATCGGCTTGGTTCTGGGTGACGAAGAAGTGCTTTATCCCCATGAAGTAAAAAGTTTTCCCACCGGGTTTGCCATCAAAATTCCCGACGGGTTCGAAGCGCAGATAAGAAACCGCGCCGGGATGGCCCGGAAAGGGCTGGTGGTCGCCAACTCGCCGGCCACCATAGACTCTGACCATATCGGCGAAGTGCAGGTCTTGCTGCTTAATGTCACCAATAAACCGATGCGCATCATTCCAGGACAAAAAGTAGCGCAGCTGGTTTTCAGCCCAGTGGTCAAGGCGGAGTTCAAGGTTGAGGGGTAAAAACTAGAAGCAGAGCAAGCAGAGGGACGGCTCTCTTGCTTCCCAAAAGGAAGCGATAGAACCGTCCCTCTGCCTACTGAGGGGTGTCGCCAGGCGCCGTTAAGCAAATGCAGGGTCAAACCAGGTTTTTAAACTCTGATTGTTTTTTAAAAGCTGCTCAAGCCTCTGCCGGGCCGGCTTAAAATCCGGATAAAGTGCGATTGCCTGGCGATAGGACCCGACTGCCAATTCATATTTTTGCTGCATTTCGTAGCAGAGACCGAGATAATGCAGGGCGAAAAAACTTCCCGCCCCTGAAAGGATCAGGTATTCCGGATTGGCTTCTCCCAGAATGAGACAATAGGAAAAGGTCCGGGCAGCTTTTTCATATTCCTTGAAGGCGAACTGCACCCTCCCTTTATAAAAATAAAGATCCACGTAATCGGGATAAAGCTCAATGGCTTTTTCAATACCGGGATATGCGGCTGCAAAGTTGCCCGTCGCAATCAAGATGTCATATTTCAGCTTATATGCAAGCGGCGGCGGTAGAACTCCTTTTTCAAGAAATCTTATGATGGCCGTGTTTACGAACTGAAACGCTTTTATATAGTCTCTTGAACAGTAGTATTCAGCCGCAAGATGATAATCAAGCCAGGCGTTATCCGGCTCTATACCCTGGTTTTCAAGGAGCAGGCTGATATTGCGGCTGACCTTGCGTTTTTGTTCGTTTTCCATATAGCCATAATGCAGAATCCGCATAAAACGGTTTGACTCAATTCGTGGGGGTGTGGCGGTGGCGCCGGCAGTAAGCTGCTCGTGTATTTTCCCCATAAACCGGATACCGGCTCTATTGCGAAACAGCCGGAAAGCACTGCAAACGTGGGAGCGCCTCTCATCCGCCGGATGCTGACCATAAAAGTGCAGCATCCGGACCGCCAGAAAATCATCCTGCTTATTTTGAAGACAGGATTGGAGCGCCGGAAAATCATGTATTTGCAGTTCCTCATCGGCGTCCAGCCACAGAATCCAGTCGCATGACGCTTTCTCAAGGCTGAAATTGCGGGCTTGGGCATAATCGTTGGTCCATTCAAAATCATACAGATGGGCGCCGAATTCGCCAGCAATCCGTTTGGTCCCATCGGCGGAGCCGGTATCGACAATAACTATTTCATCCACGAGACGACCGGCGCTTTCAAGGCAGCGCCGGATATGGTCTTCCTCGTTACGGACAATCATGCATAAGCTTATAGTGGCCATAGCTGCCGTTCACTCTCCGTTTCCTTACCGGATACGTATATTATATGAAATGACAGTGATTACGGTGATTATTGCAGCATGGCGAGATCAACCTATTTGTAACGGGACGATGTTTTTTTACATAGAATTATGTAACACCATATTGCTTCTAAGGGTGAGTACATGATAACTATAAGCCTGTGCATGATTGTGAAAAATGAAGAAGACACGATGGAAAAATGTTTAAGCTCTGCTGAGAGCATAGCCGATGAGATCGTTATTACCGATACGGGCTCATCGGACCGGACTAAGGAAATCGCCGCAAGATTTACGGATAAAATTTATGATTTCAAATGGATTGACGACTTTTCTGCCGCGCGCAATTTTTCCTTCAGTAAGGCGACCATGGATTATATTCTCTGGCTGGATGCCGACGATATTATTCTTCCGGAAGACGCAGTAAAATTCAGGCTTTTGAAAGAAACCCTGGATCCCGGTGTCGATGCGGTTATGATGCGGTACAATACCGGCTTTGACCAGCAGGGCCGCGTCACCTTTTCTTACTACCGGGCACGGCTCACAAAAAGAAGCCGTGTATTTCAGTGGCAGGAGCCGGTGCATGAATATCTGCAGGTCGGGGGCAAGGTTATAAACTCGGATATTGGCATCACGCATACCAAGCAGCATAAAGAGCCAAGTTCAAGAAACCTTAAAATATATGAAAGCTTTTTAGCTGATGGCAAAGAGCTTTCTCCCCGCGGGATGTATTACTGTGCCCGAGAGTTTAAAGATAACGGAAGATTCCAAGACGCCATACGGATGTTCCACCAGTTTTTAGAATCCGGGCTCGGCTGGCTGGAAGATAACATCACGGCTTGCGGCGAACTGGCAAAATCATATCAGGCGGAAAAGAACGATAAAAAAGCCCTGGCCGCCATGCTGCATAGCTTTACGTTCGATACGCCCCGCGCTGAGCTCTGCTGTCAGATCGGATACCATTTTAAAGCGCAGGGCAGCTACAGACAGGCGGCCTTTTGGTTCGACCTGGCTTTAAGGCTGGAAAAGCCGCAAAATTCATGGGGATTCCATCAAGAGGACTGCTGGGGTTATATTCCCTCTATTGAATGCGCCGTTTGCTATGACCATTTGGGGGATTATGATAAAGCGGAGCGTTACAATAACATGGCATCCGTTTACAAGCCGGACTCCCCTTCGGTAGAGCATAACAAGAAGTATTTTGAGAGTCGCAGGAAAACTCAATCTACTATAGTGAGTGAAGGAGGTTAAAAAGATGTCACAACCGACATTCCCGATTATCAGTCCTGAAATAACCCGCGAAAAAGCTCTGAACATGGTCCTGGCATCAATTGCGATGGAGGAGCTGGGGCTCAGCCATATCATCAACGCGGAAGGCGAGAAGCTGCAATACGTTCTGGGAACCTTGCCGGGGGAAGATAGCTCCGACGTCCCCGTCGACCAGGTCCTGGAGGTCAATAAGAGCGTACAGTGTGTTCTGGACAGCGTCATGCAGAATCAAATGTTTCTGAAATCCAAAATGGAAAAGGTACTATGCGCCATAGAAGAACCTAATCTCGGTCCCACCGGTCCCACCGGGCCTACCGGGCCTACCGGAGCGCCGGGCGGCGCAACAGGAAACACCGGGCCCCAGGGTCCCGCCGGTGCAACAGGAGCTACCGGACCAAGGGGAGAAGCCGGCCCAACCGGGCCAGTGGGTCCGCCGGGGCCGGCCAAGGGAGGCAATTGTATTGCCGCTTTTTGTGCCCCTCCGGGATACTGCTGGAAATCAGGAACCCAGTTGCCGTGGATGCGCGCCTGTCCTACTTGCTGTCCGGTACAGCTCTCTTCCTGCAGGACCAAACTTATCCTGCCGCGCGGCAAATGTTTCCTGGTGAGCTTCGCTATAAATCTGTGTATTCCGGCAAGAGAGTGCAATATTATTGCCATCAGTCTGCAGACATTATCCCAGGGCAGAAAAAATAATATATTTACTTATCAAATGCCTGTTTTGTCTGCCGGTGCTCCCGTCACGGCTTCCGCCGGGGGCATTGTTGTTTCCACATACGGCAATGCCAGTTACTCCGAGCTGATGCTCACCTTGTTATCGCCCAATACAGTTCAGACTGAACATGCGTTTTTGAGCATAACAGAAATATAATCTTCTCTGACCATATCCATTAACCTTTGCTACAGGCGCACCAACTACTTTAAACTGGCAAACCGGCACCGTTTTCTACGGTGCCAGTTTGCAGACATGGAGGGAGGCTGGGCGGTTACTAATAGAATGACAGCACCAAAATAGTATCCCGAAGTATAAAAAAACGCAGTTAAGGCGGCTGAAGCCGGGTAAATTAATTTGGAGCAAATTGTTATAAAAGCGGACGCGTCGGAACAATCTGGTAATTTGACACATATGTTATACAGTAAGCTATATCCGATGGAATATGCTCAATGTATGATAAAAGGGAGGTTATTTTTATATGTCACAACCTAATTTCCCAAGCATCAGTCCTCCCATTTCGCGTGAGGATGCAATCAATCAGATTTTGGCATCAATTGCTATGGAGGAGCTTGGCTTAAGCCATGTAATCAATGCGGAAGGCGAAAAGCTGCAATATATCCTGGGAACTATTCCCGGACTGAGCGGCCCGCCGGCAACAGTAACTGATGTTCTTGAAGTCAATGAAAGTGTCAGGGACGTCCTTAACAGCACGGTTCAAACCCAGATGTTTTTGAATGCCAAGCTGCAAAATGCGCTGAGCTCATCAGTGCTGCCGGGACCTACCGGACCCACCGGACCTGCCGGAGGACCTACCGGGCCTACGGGAGCAACAGGAGAAGTCGGACCTACCGGGCCTACGGGAGCAACAGGAGAAGTCGGGCCCACCGGGCCTACGGGAGCAACAGGAGAAGTCGGGCCCACCGGGCCTACGGGAGCAACAGGAGAAGTCGGACCTACCGGGCCTACGGGAGCAACGGGAGAAGTCGGACCCACCGGGCCTACGGGAGCAACAGGAGAAGTCGGGCCAACTGGGCCTACGGGAGCAACGGGAGAAGTCGGCCCAACTGGACCGGGTTCCGAGCTCTCAGGCTTGCAGGTTCAGCTACAGGGAAGCAGCGGAGGCACTGTCGCAGATGGCACCAACGTTTTGTTTGATACTGTCATCAATGCTCCCACAGCCAATATCGTCTACAATGCGGGAATAGGAAACTTCTTTATCACTCAGCCGGGCAATTATTATATTTCCTGGTGGATCAACACAGACGGCGCCGGAGCAGAAACTACTGTTTCTTTCGGTATACGGGTTATAAGTGGCGGCGGACCTACAATTCTGTCTTCTTCGCCTGCCCCGGTTACTACGCTTCAACTGAGCGGCAGTGCTTTACTCACCGTAACGACAATCCCGACCGTCTTTAGCTTTTTCAATGACAGCGGTGCCACAGTCAATTACGGAACATCACCTATTCAGGCCAATCTAACCATTATTGAAGTCACTTAAATTCTGCAGTCAAAACCAGCCTGAAAGAGAAGGCTAAAAAAGCCTGGAGACTAAAAAAATTTGGCCAGCGTCTAAATGACGCTGGCCTTAACTTTGCTTAGCAGGATACAGTCTAAGGAGTGCCTATGCTTGCCAAGCAACCCGTCAGTGAGACCGCTGGCAATGCTGGTATCGTTGCTAATACAGGCCGAAATAAAGTAAACGTTCCGTGAACCGGATAAAATTCACAACTATTGCCTCCTCTGGAAAAGGCCTATAACTCATGGAAGGAAACAATTTGACAATAGCTCGTATTGCCTTTTGTATAACCATCCTGTTGTATTATACGTTCAGGTAGACCCAATCGTTTTGATCATTAAATACTTATCCGTAAATCTAAATGTCCATATAGCCAACAGCAAAGCCATTAAAACAGTATAGTCAGTCTTGAGGGAATTTATGGAATACTGTATCGTTAGTGTACTTTTCTGCCTGCTTTTTATCCCTGACATAGATCATAGCACAAATAAAGGAAGTGAGCGGCAAGGTAAATAAAAGCCCGAAACTGCCGATAAGCGACTGCAGGATTTCTATAACCACCATTTCCCGGTTCAATAAATATAGCAAAGACGGGCTGTATACGCTCAGGAGCAGGACTACTGACAAGGAGCTTCCTATGTAGGCCAGAATCAGAGTGTTTACCATCGTTCCCATCACATCCCGGCCGATATTCATTCCTGATTTGTATAAAGATTCAAACGAAACAGAATCCGCCTTATCCCGGACTTCCCACAGCGACGAAGATATCGACATGGCCACGTCCATGATGGCTCCCAAGGCTCCGATAATGATGGCGGCAAAAATAATCGCTTTCAGGTCAATCGGTGTTTCTGTTTCAAGATAAGTTAAATAAATTGATTCCTCATTGACGATCCCGGTCAGTGCAAGAACTGTATTCATTATAACGGTCAGCAATCCGGATATGATAATTCCTCCGAAACAGCCAAGGGTAGCGCCCAACGTTTTTTTGTTATACCCGTTTACGATTAAGTATGTCATTACGATCGTATAAAGGCAGATAATAATGGATGAAATATATATATTCTTCCCGGATAGTATTGATGGAATAAATACGGCAAAAACGGCGGTGCATGTAAAAGCCAGAGCGAGTAAAGTATTAAACCCTTTGGCGCGGCCGAACAGCAGCAGGACAATGATAAATATTATACCGAGAACCAGCAGCTTATCGGTTCGAACAAACTCCATAAACTGCCACTCCGGATACGTCCCTTCTATTTCTCCCATTCCTTCTGTGCTGGTGTAAATAAGCAGGATCTTATCGCCCTCTTTGATTTCCGTCGTTCCGTTAAATGGAAGGCTGCTGTCAACATTCTGGATTGCGTCGACCGTTTTTCCTTTACTGCTTCCGCTCAGGATTTCAGCTTGAAAGGTTATTTGCACATTCTCAATCGTTGTGCTTCCATCGGGACTATATTCATCAACAGTTCTGTCCGTAATTTTTTTAACACTGGCTTTCATAACCTCTTGTCCGCTTCCGTCGTTATTGAAAAGCGTCAGATTTTCAGTTGCGATTCTGTTCCCCACCAAAAGAAATAAAAAGCATACTAAAACTGTAGCAAGGTAAATAAAAGGGTATATACGGCGTTTACGTTCTGCTTTCCTATCCATCATTTCGCCTCCAGTAGATTTATAGCTGTAAAACTTGCTTACAGAAAGTTACTGTAATAGATAGAGTGCATGATTTCAAGTAACTTTGAAGAATCTTTAGAAGAAGCTCAACCTGAAACGAATATTATTTTCGTGTCCCACGGGTAATCCACCAGCAGAAACAACTAAATAGATATTTTAAAAAATACCGGTAAAAAAGATACCGGGTACTTTATATCCAATATAACATGTCGGCGTTATTCTCTTCAGGGATTTTTTCGCGTTGAAGCTGAAAATGCCGGGATGAAATATACTCGGGTTACTGCATAATGATATAGATTTCTTCTCACAGTGTTAGTAGGATGAAGATAACCGCCGGTATTTTTACCATATATAGGGACACTCCTTATCCCTAATTAGGTGTTAAAAAATCTTATAAAAACAAAAAACTTGCACCACAAGGGCCAAGTCCTTTTATTTTAAATCTTGGAATGACAAGGCAAAAAATGAGGATCAAATGGTTTCATTCTTTGAGTTTTTTCTTCTTTTTTCTTTGTACATTTTTTCATCAGACATGCAAATTATTTCCTCGGCTGTAAGTGGCGATCGAAACATGGTCTGTATTCCCAGGGAGACGGTAATTTTTATAATCCTATTTTGTATGGGTATCTCAATCGACGAAATATTGTTATGGATTCTTTCCGCGATATGAGAGGCTTCGTCGCCGCCGATATCGTTCAGGCAAATGATAAACTCATCCCCCCCATACCTGGCCGCCCAATCCATATTGGTACGTATGCAATCCTGCACGGCGGTTGCCACCTGTTTTAACACAAGATCTCCCATTACATGGCCATATGTATCGTTGATCGTTTTCATATTGTCTATGTCCATAAAAATGACGGACAGCGGCTGTTCCGCCATTACCGCTTTGATGATGTCCACCGGCAGCCGATCATCCACAAAGCGGCGGTTATATATAGAGGTCAGATGATCCTTGATTACCATATTATTGATATCATATACGACATTGCGCATGGTTTGTCCGTCATTATAATCGCCTGTACCGATCATCATGCTATCCGTAGCGTTTTTAAACAACTCCAATATAATGGCTTCCCCCATTGCTTCTATTGGGATTGCCGTAACCAGCATGATTGTATCGGGATTCTGTTCGAGCTTCATATAGCTTTTATTTTCATGATGGGCACGGACTGAAATACAATTATCGCATATAATCCCGTTTTCCCAATAGTCATAACAAATCTCGCTCGTTTCCCCTATACTGTGGTTACGATATTCCAAAACCTTTTTTTTTACAGGGTCTATAAGCCTTACCGCATCATACATTTTATTAAAAAAGACCAGATCCTGCTCCAGCCTGCTAAGGGTTATCTGCTCCGGCATCGTATTTTCTCCTCGGAGTTTTATTTAAATTATAAATGGATAGTCGTATAGAAAACGTCCATTGCCGCCCTTCATATACGATTGCCATAAAACGTCTATCATGCTAATGTTTCAGAGTCAAATGATATTGCACTGTCCGCATCAATAAAAATGCCATGCCAACATCTTATCATATAAACTATTTCGTCATTCGGGTTCCAGTTACCCATATAATTGTGACAATTTTCCTATACATCATATCATGTTTATCGGCATAAAAAAAGACATAGGTCCGTCCTGGCGGAAAGTTATGCCTTTTGGAATAATCGTACAAAAGGGTTTATTATTTATCTATTCTATGTACGAAATGTGCACTTTTGGCTTGCTCCGCTTTTCCAATAGATAAAAAGGACAACCAGGAACGATACCGTCTGAGCAATCGAAATGCGAACCATTTGTAATTCATCTGCGCCGGAGATGGTTGCGACATGTAAAATATTAATGATGGTGTTATTGAAAAAATGGTCAGCCATCGGCATCCAAAGTGAACCGGTAATTTTAGTCAGCAAACAGAATTTTGCTCCGATAATTCCGGTTGTTAAAACAAGCATGAGGGCAGACATCACCGCTCCGGCTGCACTAATTTCTCCGTCCCCTAGACTGCGTACAGGAGCTGCTATATGCCAGATGCCAAAGAGGGCGGAGGATAAAACGACTGCTGTTATAAATGAATACCTTGTTTTGGATAGCTTGATGAATAAGCCCCGGAAAATACCTTCTTCCATAGCCACATTGATTATATTCCCAACAATGCAAAAAGCGAAAAACAATAGACCAATTTGTCTGCCTTTATTGCCATCAATCGCATAGCTGGTCACATAGACTTGTAGTGAAGGGTGGTTGCCTCTGGACAGCTGCATAAAAAACTCTGTTCCATAGGCAATCATGAACACGGTTGCACCCAGTAGGAGACCATAGAGAGCATTTCTTACTGCCGACTTGCCTGTGAAACCTATTTCCGACCACTTGAGTGAATAATACCGTATTGCCAACATGAGCACGAGGATACCCGCTAGTTTATGTATAAACGTTTCCCCCAAGATGCTTTGATCCGTACGGATAACCATGTATTCAACTGCTCTGAACACAAAGCATACCAGATAAATGGCTATGATGGATTTCACAGGATTCAAATGTCTATTTTCTCTCATATATTTATTATCTCATAGATAATCTGCACTTAATCTAATGTTTTATAGATATTCCGCAAGCCTCCATACGAAAAATTAACGATCAACCACCGCTTGGGAACCGCATGTACAGGGTGGAGGTCGGAGGCTGGCGGCTTACCCTGCCCAAATAAAAAAGTCTTATTTCCTATACGAAGTTATTGACATATGCTCATAATAGAATTATGATAATTATGGGTCGGGTACCCTGAACTCCAATAGAATAACTAAGGTGCGGAACGGTTATGACTAGAGGCTCTTTAAAACAGCCAAACAGGGGAAATGACTCCCGCCCCAAAGAGAATTATTTGAGCTTGAACAGGTAAAATCATCTTGCCAGTTAAGGAAAACGCTGGCTCCGCCCTAATTGGAAAAAGGCAGGAAGAGACCTGCCTTTTTCTAATGAATCATTCTTATTTTTCAACCCCTTTATGCCCGCTTTGTGCTAAATCATTGACATGATGAAGGTTTAATTTGAAAGGGTGAATTGATTTGCTTAACCAGGCTTATCATTTGCTAAAGGAAAGCAATTTGAGGATTACGCCCCAAAGAAAAGCTATCCTTGAGATTCTATACAATTGCCGAGGACATCATCTTGAAGCTGAGAATATTTATGAGCTTCTTACAGCAACGGCTAGTAATAAAAGGGTAGGACTGGCGACGGTGTATCGCACCATGGAATTATTTGAGAAGATTGGTATAGTATCAAAATTATCAATGGAAAACTCATCGGCACGATATGAGTTAATAATGTATGATAAATTGCACCATCATTTAATTTGTTTAAAATGCGGACAACTGGTGGAATTAGATGATAGAATAGCTGAAGAATTTAAAAACCGGATTCTAGAAGACAAAGGATTTGAGGTTGCTAATAAATCAATGAAAATTTACGGATACTGCAGCAGTTGCAAAAGGTAACTATTTGAAACTTAGGTGTGAACATAGTGTAGTGTAAAAACCGCCATTAGGTATGCCACTCCGGAATTCCTGCACATTTTCTCCAGAGCTTTCTACTCGGGCGTATTTTAAGATAAAGCTAACGTCCGTACATGCCTTCCTGTATTCCTTGGGAGTCAATCCCGTGTGTTTCTTAAACATTTCAGAAAAACTAACATGTTTTTGATAGCCGATGGTTTTGGCAATCTGAGCTATACTTAAATCCGTGTATAGCAAAAGATGCTCTGCCTGCCCAATCCGTTTGTTTTGGATGTATTCGGAAATCGTACATCCGTACACGGCTTTGAAAGTATATCTCAGCTTCGCCGGACTCATACAGGCAATACGGGCAAGTAGCCCCAGATTAACCTTTAACGCAAAATGATCGTTTATATACGCAACAACTGAATTCAGAGCCAAAATGTCTTCTCCGGATACCTTTCTGCCAGAAGATTTTTTCATTTTTAATTCTTTTGCCTTATGCATAACAAGAGAAATAACTTCGTCCACCTTACTCTTGTAAAAGAGTTTGGCCGCCATGCCCGTACCCATATAGTTCTTAATTTGGTTCAGCACCAGCAACAATTCGGGAAATTCTGTAATACCACTCAAGCTTGCGAAAGCCTCTTCCGGAGGCTCGTACGTGTCTGAGAATCGGCTTTGCAAATAGCTTTCATAGTATTCCGGCATAATGATAATGCTGATACTATGCACGGGAACATCTTTATGGTGAATCGCCCGGTAAACACCGCGTTGACCAACGTAAGCCTGAACGGTATTTGATGCTAACCTGCGATAAGGCTGAAATTGTTCTCCGGAAACAGAATAGTAATACCCGATACAGAGAAAATCTGGTTGATTAAATTGGCAGTAGAAATCATCGTAATAGGTCTGCTTCATAATCGTAACGGCCGCCGCCTCATTGCAGCGGTAAACCCAGCAGTACCCTTGTCCGATTGGGGGAGAAATCGTAAAAGTTTTTCCTTCCGGATTCAATCCTTCCACAGGTTTATCGGGCACACATTCTTTGATCGAAAAAATATCTTCATACATTTGTTCCAGTTGGTTTTTCATATTTATGGACCATTCCTTTCGCTCAATACCCAAATGCAATAAAAGCATTATTTCAGATTTTCAACCAATTACCGTAAACTGATAAAATTCTACCGCAAAAAGCTAAATAAGGATCAACCGACTTGACGCATATTATTCTCTGCTGTAATTTGGGATAAAAAGGAGTTAGAATGCCCTAACTCGTAATTATATCATAAATTTATTGCGTTCAATTTGAATAGAAATCATATGTTGGGAAAGGAGCTCAAGGTGAAAGCGTCAATTATTGTTTTCAGTCCGTCAGGTCATACCTTAAAAGCGGCACAGGTATTTAAACGAGAGCTGGAAAATAAAAACATTGGGGTTCAACTCATCAATATCACCAAAAACTCCAAGTATCTCCAAAGCAGCCAGGCAGAGCGGTATCTGGGGGAAGAACTTGACGAGCACGATGTTCTGCTTATCGGAGGTCCTGTATATGCCGGACATATTGAGAAAAACATCTTGCGGCTCATTGAGCTGCTTCCTGAAGCCGGAGGAAAATATGGAGATCTGGCTGTTCCCTTTATAACTTATGGCGGCGTGCACAGCAGTATCGCACTGGAAGAAATGGGGAGGTATTTAAAAAGAAAGAACCGTCAATCAATTTTAGGAGTCAAGATAGCCGCGGAGCATACATTGACAAAAACTTTCGCTAAGGTAATCAACGGAACAAAGCCGGGACAATTGGAGGAAAAGATTATTGCTGACGCTGTTGATAGAATGATAAGCATAGCAGGGCGAGACGATAAAAAAACAAAGGATGCCGGCAAGTCATTTTTGTATTCCAAGCTATCGGAAAGAATACTATACCATATTTTCAGTCAGGAATTTTTTCATAAGAAATTCAAAGATGTAAACATCGACCTTCAGAAGTGCCTGAAATGTAAAAAATGTATAGAGGTTTGTCCTGTAAATATGTTTGATTATGTGGATGGAACCGTTAAGATGGTGCGGGATAAAAAAGAATGCATTCTGTGCGCCGAATGTTATCACGAATGTCCTGCCGATGCTATAAGGAATCCATATATGGAAGTTGCAAGAAAACGCCTCAAGGATGGTTGCGCGGAGCTGGAAAAGGAACAGTCGGCTATTTATCCTGCGGCGGGCGATCTCTTCTAACTCCTGTAGTTAAGCGAAATCAGAAATGAGAGGAGGAGAAAGTTATAAAGATGAAAATAGTTAAGCTTAGATTAAATGAGACGGTGTGCTATCTTATTCCGGTTGAAAATAAGTATCTGCTGATTGATACAGGTTACGAAAAACATAAGCATCTCTTCCGAAAAAGATTGAGAGACTTGAATATCAGCGTTAATGATCTGGCCTATGTCTTATTAACCCATCACCACGACGACCATTGCGGACTGCTGAATGAAATTAAAGCCCATAATCCGGCTTGCAAAATCATCATGCATGCCAAAGCAATCCCTCATCTCCAAAAAGGGAAAGACGATCTCACCAATTGTAAATACATTAACGCCGGAGTAGGGATGATGATGAAAACAGTAAAAAGATTCAATAAGAAATGGGATTTTGCTTTTCCGCCCTATGAAGTGCGAAGTAATGATATTGTTATTGAAAGGGAAACAGCATTAAAAACAATCGGGATAAAGATTCCCGGTAAAATAATTTATACTCCCGGACACACCGACGACTCTATTGCATTATTGCTTGATAACGGCATATGCTTTACGGGGGATGCCGCTTCCAATATGCTGCGGTTTATGGGAACCAGGTACTGTGTCATATTTATGGCTGATTTAAATCAGTATTATAAAAATTGGGAAAGGCTTATTGCGGAGAAGGCCAAGATGATTTATCCTGCCCACGGGAAACCGTTTAAAATAGAAAAACTTAAGAATAATCTTTATAAAAATAAAGAAGAACGGATGATAAGAGTCGAGGACTAGAATTCTCTTGAACCCCAAAAAACAAGGGGCAGGATATTTTCATCGCTTGCCATGACAACCTGAAAAGACCCAGAAACATGAACTTGGTGGAGACGAGGGGATTCGAACCCCTGACCCCCTCGTTGCGAACTATAGGCTCTATGTCTTTGCTTTTTCCAAATAGTTTTATATAGGCTATTCTAGCAAAATAAACTTCCCGTATAATTCCTTGTTTTCATGTGTTTTTTTAACCCGATTGCAACATCAATTGCAACAGTAAAAATATATGACTTGCTCCATAAAAAATGTCCTATCTCAAGCGTCAGTTAAGAGGATGCGTAATTCTATATTAATATGATGTGGCATTTTGATTTAAAATTCAAATTGAATTTTACTAGACTCTTATATGCTTTACGTGCAGGTAAGGCTCTATTTTTTAAGATGCAAAGAAAGAAAGGATGAAATATTTATGCAAGATACTATGAAAATTCTTATCAATGATTTTTTAACTGATTTTGCTATGAGAGGATATTCTTTTAATACAATCAAATCTTATCGCCAAACGCTTAATGTATTGGAGCATATTGATCCGAATACTGTTACTAGTTCCGAACTTATGATACTTTTATCTAATAACCGAAAGATAAGTACCGTGTCGGCCCGTCAGGCAGCAATAAGAACGTTTTTTAAATGGCTTAAAGATAACGGAGTAATAAAATATAATCCTGCAGAAGGTTTGGGTAGTATTAGGCAGAAAAAAATACTGCCACAACCGATTCCGGAGAATGATTTGAAAATTATTCTTGAATATGCAAAAGAATTATATCTGATTCCTAGAACATATTTCTATGTGCTGTTAGACCTGAGATTGGGGGTTAATGAAGGTTTATCTTTAGACATTAACAATATATGCTGGGAGAAAGGTCAAGAGAGAATACAGATCAATAATAAAGGAGCAAAAAAAGCATTGCCACTTAATTGGAATATGCTCTGCACTAGTAATTTAAAAAGGTTATGTCAGAGTCAAAAAAGTGGCCCTCTTTTTACTACAGCAAGAAAAAAAAGAGCCACTTATGATTGGGCATACTACTGGTGGTCTAAGCTCATGAAAGAGTGTAGTATGCGGTATGCTATACACCAATTGACATGCTCCCATCGTTTCGTTTAACAAATGTTTAAAAATGGAATTTGTTGCTATAGCAAACAACTAAGTTTTTCAAGCCTTATAGATATTGCTTTTTCCGAAACGTTAAATAATTCTTTTAAATTCGCGTCTTTATGCTGAATGATCCATTCGGCAGGCATGAGTAGTTCTTCTGAAAAGATATCGGCTTCCCGATCTAATATATATCGCTCGCTATCGTTAAGACGGTCAATTGTGATGGTGTCTACAGGATATAGCTCATAATGACCCAAAACAATATGCCCCAACTCGTGAGCAATTGACCATGTGTCACGGCCTTGATTTCCAGTGGGGTGAATACAAATGAAATATTTCCCCTTCTTTTTTAAAGAGAAGGAAAAATCCACATCATCAACCCAGTGATAACAAATCTTAATATTTAGCCTTTCTGCCAAGTCTTCCGGGCAAACAGGCGGATGTGAAATACTGTATTCCCGCAATAATTGTTTTGCTTTAGCCCGGGCAACAGCTTCTCTGATTGTATAAGGTCGCACTATAACACCCCCGAACATTTGTTCTATTGTTCTGTTAATGATAAGCCATAAATCATAAAAGTGGCAAGTCCTGTTATTTTTGCTGAACAATGAATTTGCTCCTGGATGGAGGGCTTCTTGCCAATAAATAAACCTATAAGCTTATTGCAGATGATAATTTACTTATCTTCTGCTATAGCTTGCGCCAATTGTATAAAAGCTTTACGTTGGTGCTCTGGCATAGAAGTGTATGAGCGGCGGATCATGAGCATTTCTTCTCCAATCGGATCATAATCAATATTATCCAGGGGCCTCAATTCGTTGCTTAGTCCCAAAAAATAATCGGCAGAAATACCGAGGAACCTAGCTATTTTTGCAAGCCCAGTAATCGTTGGGCTAGCCTTTCCATGGATATAAGTGCTCATTGTTTTGGAAGAGATGTCTAGTTCTTTGGCAAGATCATTTTGCTGCATGTTTCTTTCGGTCAATGCTTGTTGTAATCGTTTGCCAAATATAACTTTAACGTTGCCAACGTTAATATTCACCATAAAACACGCCCCTTTTTATTAAATACGGAGTTGGAGTTGATGATTGAAAATTTGTTAAAAGTCCGATAAACTATAATTAAAAGTTAAATATATCTTAACAAACGCCTGTTTCGATATCAAACAAATAGTGTTCATTAAAAAACCGACCGATTGGTCGGTTTTTTAATTGTAGTAGTTATAATGTTTTTGAGAAAAAGGAGGTAATAATATCGCAAGGCAACGCCAGGGTTAAGCATGTAGGTTCAAAATTTACATTAGTCCCTAACCATGCGTTAGATAACAAAGAGCTTTCCTTCCGAGCAAAGGGATTATATGCATATTTGCGGAGCAAACCCGAAGATTGGGAGTTTCGGGTTCAGAATATAGTAGATGCTGGCAAGGAGGGACGCGATGCTATCCAGAAAGCCATAAAAGAATTAGAAAATACAGGTTATCTCCAACGTATTGCAAACCGTTGTTCTAAGAATGGACAGTTTGAGGGAATGATATGGTATATATATGAAAATCCCCAGTAAATAGGGACTTTCACCATTGGCCTGATATCCGGCCTGACGGGTTATCCACCGGACGGATTGTCAGGCCGACATTAATAATACTATCTCTAATAATAATGTCTTTAACAATATTTTTATTACTGAAGATATATATTATAAAGGAAAAATTTGAAAAACGCGTGTCTTAACGCGCTTTTTTTTTGCAGTTTTTTCGAAAGGAGGATATTATGCCTGTCAAATATGATTTAAAAACTATTGAAAATATTAGACAGCCTTATTGCGAACGGTGCGGAAAACCGGCGTATGGCTGGCCGCACCATATTAAAACGCGGGGGGCTGGTGGGAAAGAAGATCGTTGGAACTTAATCCAGCTTTGCGGGGAATGCCACCCGCTTGCCCAGCAGTATAAGATCCCCAGACTGGAGTTAGTCACTATCGTTGCTCACAGGGAAGGCATGACCGTAGAGGAAATCTACGAGAAAAACAATTGGCTTTTAGATGGCAAAATGCCGCATGAGATTCCTATGGCTAACCCGGTAGCCGGGAAGACATTCGAAGAGGTACTGGAGCTTTATTTGTTTTGCCTGGAAAAAGGCGAATCCTCAATGTGGGAGCGGGCAGCAGCAATAACTGTTATGCGTGACTGTATGGGATTAAAACCCCGCCAGATTGCTTCCGCTATTGGCTGTTCGGCTTCTCTGGTAAGAAAAATGACACGGGTTTTTAACGCTTTCCCTAATGAAGACGATCGGATTCCGTTATTGTCGTTCAGGCATCATCAAATCGCAGCGGTTACGTCCGATCCTAAGAAATGGCTGGCTGAAGCTGCTGATAACCAATGGTCAACACGAATACTGCAAGAAAAAATAAGCACTACCAAAAGCGATGATACTACCAATAAAGACATGACATGGGACAAGGCGGAAAAATCCTTGCTTTTGATTCAGGAGGTCCTTGAGGCTAAAGATGATGCTGCCGACTGGCTTCTTGAGGAGATCGAAAAAGTACTTAACAGCGCAGCAAAAATATCAGCTTAGAGAAGGGGTGTTCTTATAAAACTAAATTACTATAAGGGCCTTATCCGAATAGAATTCCAATACGATCCGGGAACTGTTGCAGCAGTAAAGGCCCTACCAGGGGCAAAATTCAATAAAGATTTTGCAGAAGCTTACTGGACAATACCACCAAGGGTATTGCCAAAGTTGTTCAATGATCTCAATCTAAGCCCCGGTTATTTATATCCGGATTGCATGAATTTTCTCAACTGTAGGATTTTTAGAGATCTTGATGTGGAGATCAAGCATGACCGGGTAAAAATCAAAGGAACGGCGGCTGGAACGGCGGCTGCCAAGATGCTAAGAAGCATAAGAGACATCTGCAGTATTGAATATTTGAAAAACAAATCGTTGTTGCGGGAATACCTTGGAGAAACTCTATATAACAAAAACAACACCATAGTCTTTAAGTATCCTCTTGGACTTTACTGGAGGATTCTTGATTTTATAAGAAAATGCGAAATAAAGCCGATTATACATCCGTATCCTCAAGGCCCTTGCTTGAATCCTGTCAGTATAAACGTATCCCCCTGGTATTACCAGGAAAAAGCGGTAAACCGAATATTGTCGGGGCAGATACCTAACCGGGGGACCCTTGTTATGGCTACAGGCGCAGGAAAAACTATGCTTGCAGCAATGATTACGGCAGCGTTAGGAGTTAATACTATCTTTTATGTTCATTCAACCGATCTTTTGGAGCAGGCCGCTCAGGTCTATGAAAAAGTATTTCAGCAGAAAATTGGCCGTATAGGAGGTGATCATTTTGATATAAAACCGATTACGATAGCAACGGTTCAAACCGTTTACTCATGTCTTGAATTAAAAGACAAACGCTGGGATAGCCTTTCCGTCTATTTGAACAATGTAGATTTAATGTTTATTGACGAAGGCCATATGCTTGGAGCAGAAACAGTATTTAAGATTTCTCAGATTACAGACTCTTATTATTCATACGCTTTAACTGCCACCCCGAAACGGGACGATGGAAAGGACCTATTAATTGAAGCCGGCACCGGCCCGGCAGTAAATATCATCAGCGAGAAAGAACTGGTAGATAAAGGTTACATACTGCCAGTTGAAGTTGAAATGATTAAGGTCGAACACGCCAAATATACGGGCCGAACCTATAATTCGAAATACAGACACGCAATTGTCAATAACGATTATCGCAACAAACTAATCAGGGATGCAGTAAAAAGATACCGGGACAAACAAACAATTGTCCTAGTAAAAGGAATAAACCACGGGGAAAAACTTGCCCAGTTATTGGGGGTGCCATTTATTCATGGTTCATCCAAAAACCGAACCAGTATGCTGGATGCTTTCAGGCAAAAAGATATTAATACCCTTATTGCCAGCCCTATCCTCAAGCAAGGTGTGGATATCCCTGAAGCTGAAGTCTTGATAATGGCACATGGGGGATCAAGCCAAGTTGAGCTGACGCAAAAAATAGGCCGGGTAAGAAGGCCAGCACACGGCCAGGATAAGGGAATAGTAGTAGACTTTGTTGATTACTGCCCCACGGAAACAAACGATGTATTTAAACAGCAAGCCTATAAAAGATATGCTGTTTACCACAAGAAAGGCTTTGTTGTTCATTTGCACGCTTTGGACGTTCCTGCAATTATATAAATCTCCAGACTAAAGGCATATTCCTTAATACAAATCCATACTTTTGTTTGGCTACCAATAAATCCTTATTGGGTAATTTTATCTTGACTATCCGGTAAAACGTAATATAATTAACTCATAGGGTAAGTTTATTTAAAAAATTACCCAATAAAGGAGGTATCATAATGACAAGGCCAGCAATAGACATTGATCTTGATGAACTGGTCAGGTTGCATTCCAAAGGATATCCGGACATTGAGATAGCCAAACGCCTCAAAGTCTCGCGGCCTACTGTAATAAGAAGGCGGCAAGCATTAGGACTTAAGGCAAATCGGAAGTCTGGTGAAAAGGGTCCTCATGTAAAAGATACCGAACCATATTGGCAAGCAGTGCGGCGGGCGCTTAAATACGTAGGGGAGTATATTTTTGAAGCCGCCCGGGATTATTATCAGAAATCTCAAGATTGGAATAGGTTTTTTATATGCAGGCTGCTGGAGCCAAGGCCGATGTTTCATTCGGCTCCAGGTCCATATACAGCGGATCCCCAGAAGATGTATCTCAAACATGTAAAATACATAACCGATTTTGAACAAAAAATGGATATGACTTCTTTGGCGGGGTGCCCGGGACCGGCCATACTGGAATTAGTGAGAGTATATAAAAGCGCCGACGAAGAAACCTGCAAGGCATTGGCACGACAAGCAGTAGAAGGAGCAGGCTACGTGAATGCAGGAGATACAGTAGAAATGGTTAACGAATGCACTCCTCCCGAGGAATACCAGGAGTACTGGGAAGCCGAGGAACAAAAAGCGATTGATTGGACTCCTATAAAAGAATGGGAGCCGATAAAGAAGCTAGGCAAAGCATTTATGAAAGCAGCCTCTACACTTTCGTCTGGAACAGGCAAAAAGGGAAGGGGCGGAGGAACCCAAAATATTCACAACCATCAGGCCTTTCAGGCCGCAATGGGATACTAGTATCTAAATTCTATCAAATAGTGTTCAAAACCCTATTAATCCTATCATGAAGGGAAAAAAAGCACGGGGCGCTGCAGAGCCCCAGCATAAAAACACCAAAGGGAGGTGTGGCTTTAATTATTGAATAAAGTATTTGTATTAGCAAATTAAATGAAAAAATATATTCTTTTAATAATAGGAGCAACTGTTATTATTTATTTTTTTGATGTATGGATTTTATCCATAGCATCATCGCTGTTGGTAGACCCAGCCAGTCTGTACTACTACAGTTCCCACCCACTGAACACATCATATAGATTTTTTTGTGGTTTGTTTAATTTCGAAATTATTTCCAATCAAGATGTTTTCAATACATGGAAAGTTATAAATATTGGCTTACTTCTTATCGGAGTTACCATTGTTATGACCGGCTTCAATAAGCCGCTCGGCAATAGTCCTTTTTTTAAAAACTCTCTATTGGGCTCAGCCGACTGGTTAAATCTTTTTGAGGCCAAAAAGACATTTAATCTATTTCTTTCTCAAGGGATATTATTCGGGAAACACTTTGGGATGCCGGTAGTGCTTCCTCCATCTGCCGAGGGAAATCGTAACGTAGCTGTCCTTGGCCCTCCGGGCTCCATGAAATCCAGGGGGTATGTCAGGAATAATCTTTTTCAAGCCATGAAGAGCGGCTGGTCAGTTATTGTGACTGATCCGAAGGGAGAACTGACAAAGGACTTTAAGAATTTGTTTATTAAACAAGGATATAAGGTTAAAGTTTTCAACCTTGTGGATATGATTCACTCGGATAGATGGAATCCCCTTTCCGTTGTTAAAACGGACATAGACGCGCAGATGTTTTGCGAAGTTGTTATCTCAAATACCGGCGTCCCCGGCCGGAAAAGTGGAGACCAGTTTTGGGACCGAGCAGAATCGAACTTATTGAAAGCCTTGGTTCTTTATGTAATAAGTGAATTTCCGGAAGAAGAGCGCAACTTAGGATCACTTTATAAAATATTGGCTTCAGGGGATTCAAAATATCTTGATGCCATATTTAAAGCATTGGATGATGATCATCCAGCCAAGATGCCTTTCAATATTTATGCGGAAACGGATTCCAAAGTGCGTTCCGGAGTGATTATTGGGTTAGGGACCAGGCTACAGGTTTTCCAGAATGATTTAGTCAGAAGTTTGACTAAAGAATCAGACATAACGCTTGATCTACCCGGCAAAGAAAAATGCGCTTATTTCTGTATAACTTCAGATATGGACCGAACTTTCGACTTCTTGTCTTCGCTCTTTTTTTCCTTTTTATTTATAGGGTTAACCAGGCTTGCGGACAGAAGCGGCGGAGAGCTTGCTATACCAGTTAATTTCCTTCTGGACGAATTCTGCAACATTGGGCATATCCCGGATTTCACCAAGAAAATATCCACTATGCGAGGTAGGGGAATAGCCTGTTCGGTAATTTTCCAATCTATCGTGCAGCTAAAGACCTTTTATCCGGATAACGATTGGGAAACGATTTTAGCTGATTGTGATTCCTGGCTTGTGCTTGGAGTTAAGGATGTTACCAGCGCTAAGTATATCTCAGAGCATTTGGGAGTCGGCACGATACAAACCGAAGGTTTTAAAAAATCCCGAGGAAAAGTATTTGACCTCGGACAAAGTACTTCCCGTTTTGAAAAAAGAAACCTGCTCAATCCTGACGAAATCATCCGGATGCCCAGGAAGCAAGCCATTCTTTCGGCGTTTGGGCTCAAACCCCTAAAACTCTCAAAAATGGATTTCACAAAACACCCTATGTATCATCTTCTAAGTCCCGAACCGGTTGCTAATTATAAACCGGAATGGGCAAATAAATATACCCAAAATTCAGCTCAAAAAGAGTTGGAGAAAATCGTTGACAAGGTTATAAAAGAATCTTGTATTGAAGAACCGGGTATATATGCGGCTAAAGATAATCTCAAAAAAACTGGCTCAGACACTTTTTGGAGCTAAGAAAGGAGGCAAAATTAATGAAAAATCGAGATCCATTTTGGGACCGGGCAGAATCGAACTTATTAAAAGCCCTGGTTCTTTATGTTATGAATGAACTCCCGGAAGATAAGTGCAATGTGGATTCGCTTTATCGGATACTGACTTCAGGAGACTCAAAGTACCTTGATGCCATATTTGGAAACCTATCCCCTGATCATCCGGCAAAGACGCCTTTTAATATTTTTGCGGAAATGGCTTCCAAGGTACGTTCCAGAGTGATTGCTGGGTTGAGGACTAGACTGCAGGTTTTCCAGAATAATTTAGGAACTTCGCCGGAAACCCTCCTCATTTTAGTCAATAACCCCACGGATAAATCCAGGGGTTTCCACGGCGCGTGATTGATGAGCGATGAGATTCGTATTCGCTATGGATATCAGTTTAAAACTTCGTTAAGAAGCTCCCCAATTCATTGGGAAGAATAGGTCACAGATCGTGAGAATTCGGAAGGAGGTTAAAATTTATGCAAATCGTTGTCAAGCGACACGCCATAGATCAATACCGAAGGAAAATGTTTAACAGATCACTTCTCAGTGACCTCAGTGACAACGACATTTACCAGATAATAAGAAGAATTGTCTTAAAGGGGACTCGCGTTGACCGTAGGCCGGGAATAAATACATATAAAATCAAGTATCAGAATCTGGGAATAGTAGCCCGGTACTACAAAGATAAGATAGCGGTTATAACCTTCCTGGGTGATGGGAAATACCAGCGCTGGTACACTCATCACGAAGTAAGAATTCGCAAAAAGAAGGTGGGTTAATTTTGAAATGGCATACCCACCTGGCAGGAGGATTGGCATCCGGAGCGCTATTGTCAAGTAGTCCAGCAATTATAATAGTTTCCGGCATATCCGCGCTTTTACCTGATATAGATAAGTTCAATTCAAAAATGGGACGCGCGGCCCCATTTCTTTCGATTCCAATCAGTATAATATTCGGTCACCGGGGGTTCCTTCATTCTTTATTGGCAACAGGGCTAGTATATTTACTTGTCCTAAAATTGCTACCTGCATATGCGCTGGCTGTACTGGCCGGTTATCTTTCGCATTTGTTTTTAGATTGTCTTACTCCCTTGGGAGTACCGTTACTATGGCCTATTCCGTTTCGTTTCCGTATTCCCGTAATTAGGACAGGGTCTATTCTTGAAGCAGTTTTGTTTGTTTTTATCGTTTTCCTTTTTGTGAAGGAGGTTTGTGTGTGAAATATATATGCATTTTTTTGATGCTTTTTGTTTTGCTCGTTCCGATCAATATTGCTTCCGCCGATCAAGGGGAAGTTGTTGATATTGGCAGTATCCCTGGTAGCGGTGATACTTTGATTGTCAAGGTCAATCAGATGGCGTCTGATTTATACCATGCAGCATCCAGAGTAATTATTCCCATCACGATTATCGCGGTAATAATCGGTGCATTGGCAGGCATATTTTTCCCTCTTTGTAGATCAATAGCCTTATTTGCCATCTTAGGCCTTGTTCTTGTGCTTTGGGCTCCACTATTAGTCAATGGCGTCGCCAATTGGGCAAGGTAGGGAGGTGTTTTTCTTGAATCGTTCAGTAAAAATTATTGCTATTGCAATTTTAGTTCTTTGTTGTTTTTGCGCGGTTGCACTGGCAGACGGTGATATCGTCGCAGTTGACGCTGGGCTGCAGACTACGGATAAAGATGCGTTGGCCGATAAATTAAAAGATATTTTTACGGGGATCGGCTGGTTTATCGGCATAGTAGCTGTAGGAGCATTGATACTCTGCGGCTTCAGACTCACAATGGCTAAAAACGAACAAAAGCGCGAGGAAATCAAAGACCATATTAAGTGGGTTCTTGCTGCGGTAGTCTTGGTGGCTCTAGCTATGATGATTGTGGGGTACGTAGTATCCTTGGTCGGAGGCACCAGCTAATCGTTGTATTTCATGGGGCTGTGCCGAAACTTCAGTTTCGGGACAGGGCCCCATTTATTTTAAAGAGAA
>ENA-UOOH01000053-UOOH01000053.1-fermentation-metagenome-genome-assembly--contig:-NODE-53-length-120287-cov-5.561024_pt1 | contig 120287 bp, 120 predicted proteins | sample MGYA00245778_ERZ724025 | MGnify/ENA primary metagenome ERZ724025 (study PRJEB28704, sample SAMN03018313) | fermentation metagenome | biome: anthropogenic terrestrial biome; feature: soil... | reverse complement strand
GGGATACGGAGAGCGGTTCGGACACAGTACAGGTCACGGGGTGGGCCTCAGCATCCATGAGCAGCCCCGGTTATCTTCAAAAGACCAGTCCCTCCTGGAGGACGGGATGGTCGTTACCATTGAGCCCGGAATCTACCTGCCTGGTTGGGGTGGGGTCCGGATTGAAGATACAGTACTTGTCGTCAACGGAGGCTGCAGAGTTCTGACTCGCTCCCCCAAGAATAAATTACTTTCTTTATCCTAATATTTTAGATGGAGGCGTTGGTGTTGATTTCAACAAACGAATTCAGAACAGGTCTTACAATTGAGATGGAGGGAGATGTCTACCAGGTTATCGAGTTTCAACATGTGAAGCCGGGAAAAGGCTCGGCCTTTGTAAGATCGAAACTCCGAAACGTACGGACCGGGGCAGTGGTGGAAAAAACCTTTAACGCCGGGGAAAAAATGCCCAGAGCAAGAGTTGAAAGACGCGAAGTACAGTACCTCTACAACGACGGCAAAGACTATAACTTTATGGATATGCAATCCTACGACCAAATGACAATGACCGTGGAACAGCTGGGAGACGGTGTAAAGTACCTGAAGGAAAACATGAATATTCATGTTTTAACTTTCCAGGGGAAATCCATCGGCGTAGAAATGCCTAATTTTGTCGAGTTAGAAGTTGTTGAAACTGCCCCGGGCATAAAAGGAGATACTGCTTCCGGTGGCTCCAAGCCGGCTGTAATGGAAACCGGGGCAGTAGTACAGGTACCTTTTTTCATTAATGTTGGGGATCGCCTCCAGATCGACACCAGAACCGGCAACTATATTAAAAGGTCTTAAATTAGAAAATCATGTTTAAAACCCCCCGGATAGAGACATACTAAGAAAGCCAAATTTAGCCACGCCATTATTTTGACAGGGGGGTACATCTAGATGAGCGACCTAAAGACCAGGGTGGCCTACCTTCAGGGACTATCCACGGGCCTTGATCTGGGCGAGAGCAAAGAAGGAAAGCTACTCCGGGGCATTATCGAAGTTCTGGATGATTTTGCTGAATCTGTAGGCGGTCTCGCTGAGGGGCAGGAGCAGTTGGAAGACTATCTGGAGAGTATTGACGAAGACCTGTATCAACTTGAAGACGAGGTCTTTGAAAAAGATGCGGGACACTGCGAATGTGGGGATAATTATCTTGAGGTGGACTGCCCCAAATGCGGGGAGTCGGTGTGCTTTGAATCGGATATTCTGGAAGACGATGACCTCGTGGAAGTAACCTGTCCCAATTGTGATGAAGTTGTTTTTGTGAACGATGACAATAGCCCTCAGGCGGCGACCAAGCAGGAAATGCTGATGGGGCGGCTGGGCGGGCACAAAGAGGAGTCTGTGGAAGAGGATATTTAAAAAATTTAAAGATATTTTCCAAAAGAAAGAGCGGTAGCATGATGCTACCGCTCTTTCTTATTTTACGAGGTGACCCCGCCCTCTATTTCTAAATTATTCCCTTTGCTTTCCAGGGCCGGATTTTCAGATGGGTCTGCTTTTGATGTCTTTAAAAGAAGCCTGCGAATGGCCGATAGGATTTGATCCTTCTTAAAACTCAGCAGAAGCAAGATTAAGATTAAAAATAAACTGTAAGGGTTTACACCCGGCGGTCCGGCTGTAGCTCCGCCGCAGGGGGTTCCCGCGGGATTGACGGGGCAATTGGGAGGGTAAGGCAGAACACCCGGATAGACGGGGATAAAGATCGGGGTGGATCCCTTTTCCTGCAGATCGCTCAAGGCCTTCTCATTGAACTGAAAGGAATTGGCCCATTTTAAATACTGTGCTTTTAAATCGGGCGGCAGCGGAAAAATGAAAACAGTTGGTTCAAGGTTTCTATCGGACATTGGCTGATCACTTCCCAATAATTACGCCATTAATTACTTACAAAGTATACAGAAAGAGCTGCTTTTGTGACAGTCTTAAAAATGAGTTAGATCTGATTTCACCCTGTTTTTGCCGGGGGCATGATTCTTTTGGTATATCTTTCCGGCCCGGTCATATTTATGAAATAAAGGGGGGGACAAACTTGAGCGCGACGGTAAATCAGACGCCGGCCCAGTTGCGGTGCGGCGACAGGGTAATCCAGGAGATTCTGTCTGCTCTTCCGGGCAGCATCCGCCGCCTTGTTTCGGCTCTCCCCCTCTATGTCCAGGAGAAGGTTGAGGAAATCCGCATCCGGCAGGGAAGACCCCTGGTTGTGGGTTTGTCTTCTAAGGACAGCTTTTTAAACCCCGAAGGACAACTGACAGGCCGGGCCCGGGAGGCCTACCAGGTCACGCTGAACGATATGGAGCGCCTTATTCATTTAATCAGCGGGTCCTCTCTTTATGCCCTGGAGGAGGAACTCAGGAACGGCTTTATTACCCTGCCCGGCGGCCACCGGGCAGGGATCACCGGAAAGGCTGTACTGGACGGCGGCAGGGTCAGGACATTGAAGTATCTTTCGGGCTGTAACATTCGGATCTCCCGTGAAATCAAAGGCGCGGCCACGCGCATCCTGCCTTACCTGATTGAAGGCCGCTGTGGGATTTATCACACCGTCCTTGTTTCTCCCCCCCGCTGCGGGAAAACAACCATGCTCCGGGATCTGATCCGGCAGCTTAGCAATGGTATTGAAAGTCTTGGTTTTCCCGGGGTTACCGTGGGTCTGGTAGATGAGCGCTCGGAAATCGCGGGCTGCTATAAAGGAATACCCCAGCGGGATGTAGGCGTAAGAACCGATGTCCTGGATGGATGCCCCAAGGCCGAGGGAATGATGATGCTGATGCGCTCAATGGGACCCAGGGTAATCTCCGCAGATGAAATCGGCCGGCGGGAAGATGTTGACGCCATTGAAGAGATGTTGAACGCCGGCGTGAAGGTCCTGGTCACCGCCCACGGTTCTTCTCCCGCTGAACTGGCCGACAGACCGGCCCTGGGTCACCTGATCCGTTCCAAATGGATTGAACGTTTCGTAATCCTCGGGCGCTCCAGGGGAGTGGGAACAGTAGAAGATATCATTGAAGGGAAAAGTATGCGGTCCCTGGGGGTGAAATAATGTTGAAACTGATTGGCGCCGCCATGGTTGTAGCAGCAAGCGGCCTGAGCGGTCTGGGCATCGCCGGTAATTACTCACGGAGACCCAGGGAACTAAGGACCTTGCGCTCTGCGCTGCAGATGCTGGAAACCGAGGTTGCCTACGGGGCCACCCACCTGGCGGAAGCTCTCGTCCAGGTGGCGGGTCGCTGCGACCGTCTGGTAGAGCCTCTTTTTAGCCGGGCGGCCGCTGAATTGTCCTCCTCGTCCGGTGTAACTGCAGCACTGGCCTGGGAGAACGCTCTAATTAACTATTACCCGGGGACAGCCTTAAAACCGCAGGACCTTTCGATTCTGCGCAGCCTCGGATCCTCACTTGGGATCTCGGATCGGGAGGACCAGGTCAAACACCTGCACCTGACCATGGAACAAATAAAAACAGAAACAACCGGAGCCGAGGAAGAAGCGGCCCGGAATGTGAAACTCTGGAGCTACCTTGGTTTCCTGGGCGGGCTCATGATCGTTTTGGTGATTTATTAGTAAAAGAGGGGAGGTAGAAAATGGGAAGCAGCATTGATTTAATTTTTAAAATTGCCGGTGTTGGAATCCTGGTGGCGGTCCTTAACTCGATCTTGAAACATGCCGGCAAGGAAGAACAGGGACATATTATAACCCTGGCCGGTCTGGCTATCGTCTTCATGTGGGTGATCCAGCTCCTTGCCAATCTATTTGACCAGGTGAAATCTGTATTCAGGCTTTATTAAATTTTTTTTAAACGAGGTTTACCACCATGGATGTGCTGCAGATTGTTGCAATCGGCCTCATGGCTACGGTGCTGATTGGTGTTCTCAAAAGCCAGCGGCCGGAACTGGCGGTGCTTCTGAGTGTCGCTGTTGGAGTAATCCTCTTTCTCCTGGTACTGGGCAAAATCGGTTCGATTGTGGATATCATCACCGATCTAGCTACCAGGGCAGGCATCAGCATGGTCTACCTGGGCACAATTATGAAAATTATCGGCATCGCCTATATCGCCGAATTCGGGGCGCAAATATGCAGGGATGCGGGTGAAGGCGCAGTGGCCACAAAAATAGAATTTGCTGCTAAAATTTTGATTATGGTTCTTGCGGTTCCTATCGTGGTAGCCGTACTTCAGTCGCTCTTGAAACTGTTGGGGTAAGGCGGGGTGATCATTGTGTTCAGGTTTTATCTCCTAATCTTACTGGCGGCTCTGATGGCTGCGCCGGTCCTTGTCCCGGCAAATCAGGCCGTGGCGGCCGGGTCTGAGGAAACTTCAGCTAATCATGATTTGTTTGCGGTACAGGAATACATGGAGCGACTGGACACAGAAATCAAGGGATCTATTCCCCAGGTTCATTTTAGGGAAATGGTAAACAAGCTGGTAAAAGGGGAATTGGACTGGAAGCCGGCACAGATCTTCAACCAGTTAGTCCGGCAGCTTTTTAAAGAAGTAGTGGCGAACTTTGATTTGCTCGGGAAGCTGGTCATTTTGGCAGTCATCTGTGCGGTTCTGCAAAATCTGATGTCCTCTTTTGAAAAAAGCAGCGCCGGACAGCTCACTTATTCTGTAATCTATCTTGTGCTGATTACCATTGCTATAGGCTCCTTTTCCATTGCAGTCAATGCGGGCCGGGAAGTAGTAGACACCATGGTCACATTTATGCAGGCCCTGATGCCGGTTTTGCTGACGCTCCTGGTTGTGGTGGGCGGCGTGGCCTCAGCGGCCATTTTTAGCCCGGTGATTCTGGCAACTCTGGGTATTTTCGGGACTTTAATCAAAGATGTCGTCCTTCCCCTTCTTTTCTTTGTGGCGATCCTGGGGATCGTCGGCAACCTGTCCGAGCGATTTAAAGTTTCAAATTTAGCTGATTTGTTAAAAACAGCGGCTATGAGCCTGATGGGGCTCTTTTCAACCATCTTTTTGGGCGTGCTGGCCATTCAGGGGGTGGCGGGGGCAGTGGGAGATTCAGTTACATTCAGAACAGCCAAGTTCAGCGTTGATGCTTTTGTCCCCGTCGTAGGCGGCATGTTGTCAGACGCCCTGGAGGCAGTGATCAGTTCCTCCCTGCTTCTGAAAAACGCGGTAGGAATCGCCGGAGTGGCTGTTATTGGAACCATGCTGGTTATACCACTCTTGAAGATCATCACCCTGGCTTTTATTTACAAGCTGGCCGGGGCACTTATTCAACCAATTGGCAGCGGCCAGATGGTCGAGTGCTTAAACAGCCTGGGCAACAACTTGCTCTTAATTTTTGCCGCGGTAGCCACGGCCGGACTACTGTTCTTTTTCACCATAACCATTGTGGTTGGTGTTGGAAATATCTCTGTAATGTTGAGGTGATGTTTTAAAGGGGGGATCCAGTGGAAGTCATCCGCAACCTGGTACAAAGCCTGATTATCATTATTATCCTGGCCATGTTTCTGGAAATGCTGCTGCCTGCCGGTGAAATGAGAAAATACGTCAAAATGGTCATGGGCCTTTTGGTCATTATTGCCGTGGTCCAGGCTGTTGGAACCTTTGCCCGGTGGAGCTTTGAGGGAGAACTGCCGGCTGTTGTGACAAATGAGGGAAAAGGACAACTACCGGAAATCCTGGAGGCGGGCAAAAAGATTTCCGCTGAGCAGCAGGATCGGGGAATCGAACAGTACCGGCGAGGTCTCGCCCAACAGATCACCGCACTGGTCAAATTAAACCAGGAAATCCCAGTGCTTGACGTGGAAGTGAGCGTACAATCCGACAATGGTAGTTCAGGCTTCGGGCAGATCAAAGAAATCATTCTAGCTGTGGCCGAGGATCCGGCTCAAGCCGATCGGGAGCCCGAGGGAACCGTAGTAGTGGGTGAGGTCAGCCCGGTTTCTGTTCAAGTAGGGCGGCGCGTTAGCCCGGAGCTGACGAGTACAGGTTCTCCGCAGGCTGTTGCCAACATGGTCGACGTGTTGACAAACTTCTACAACTTGAAGCCGGAGCAGGTTAAAATTATTTACCGCTAAAAGGAGGTGGCAATTTGCACAGAATACTTAATTTCATTGGTTTAAAAGACAGTGATAAAAGTAAAAATGGATCCCCTCCCAAGGAGCAGGGCAGGCGCAACCTGTGGTTGGCCGCTCTGGGAGCCCTCGGGATAGCCCTGCTTGTTTTTGCTAATACCGGTGGAAGCAGGCCCGCTTCTGTACAGCCGGAACAGGTTTTACCCGGGCCTGCCGTGGGGGAAAAGACTGAAAACAGTATGTCCGGAGAGGAAGAACAGATCAGCATAAAACTTCGGGAGATGCTTAGACAGGTGGACGGGGCAGGCAAGGTGGAAGTATCTGTGCGACTCTCCGGATCGACCAGGGAAGAATACGCCGTTAATACCACTACCGGCAAGAAGACAACCCAGGAGCGGGACCAGACGGGTGGAACTCGCTTGACCACGGAGGATAGCGGTAGCGGTCAGCTGGTGATGAACCGTGGCGGCACGGGTGAAGAGCGCCCGGTGGTGGAACGGGAGGTTGCGCCGCAAGTGGCCGGTGTCCTGGTAGTGTCCGAGGGAGCCGGGGACTCTCGGGTAAAGGCTAAGCTTTTTGAAGCAACACGGGTAGCCCTCGGTGTTGAGCCCCAGAAAATTCTCGTCCTGAAGATGGAAAGGAGAGAATAATGATTCCAATTATTATTCGAAAACGCACCCTGACCTTGATCGCCGTTGGTCTAATCGGGATCACCTTGCTGTTCCTGGGCTGGCGTGGTAATTTGCTGGAAAAAAAGATGGTGGTTCCGGGGACTCCTGTAATTAGCCCGGTCGCCGGAGAGACCGGCAGCGGGGGTACCGGACAGCCGGTATCCGGAATGGAGCAATTGGCTAAAACCGCAACCAATCCAACCGTTGCAGAGGAACACGATTTTTTCGTGGATTATCGCCTGGAGCGCGAGCGCACCCGGGGCCAGAGGGTGGAGTGGCTCAGGGAAGTAATTAACAATGCCAATTCGGCCGGTGAAACCAGACAAAAGGCACAGGAGCACCTGCTGGCAATCAGCCGCAGCATGGAAAAGGAAGTTGAACTGGAAAACATGATCAAGGCTAAGGGATTTAAGGACGCGGCTGTTCTGGTGGACGAACGGTCGGTTACCGTCATTGTCGAATCAGAACGCCTTGCTGCCGGAGATTCCGCATCTATCACCGAACTTGTTTCAAAGGGGACCGGAGTTGATGCTCAAAGCGTTGTAATTATTACCAGAAGCAATCATTAAAGGCATCATAAGATGATCCCCTTTAAATTCCCTTAGATTTTGTTTGCATTCTGTATACTTGTTAAAAACAGGTTTCCAAACGTTATATTATTTATTATAATGGTGGTAATGTTCTTTAATGATCATTGCCTGTACCGATCAGGTTGTTACCAGGGTTTGTGGCAACCTGTTTTTTTAATGTGGTGAGAATTGGGGGAAGAAACAACCATGGAACGCAATGTCCAGATAACCGATACCACTTTACGGGACGCCCACCAGAGTCTCTGGGCAACTAGAATGCGCACGGCGGACATGCTGCCGATTGCCGAGAAACTAGACCAAATTGGATTCCACTCTCTGGAAGTTTGGGGAGGGGTGACCTTTGACGTCTGCATGCGCTATTTAAATGAGGACCCCTGGGAAAGGCTCCGCCTGCTCAAAAAACAGATCAAGAAAACCCCGCTCCAGATGCTGCTGAGAGGCCAATCTCTCGTGGGCTACAAGCACTATCCGGACGATGTGGTGGAAGCATTCATTAGCAAGGCTGTTGAAAAAGGCATTAACATCATCAGGGTCTTTGATGCGCTGAACGATATCCGAAACCTGGAAACTGCCATCCGCGCTTCTAAAAAGGCGGGGGCACACGCCCAGGCAGCGATGATTTATACCGTAAGCCCTGTCCACACCAACCAGCACTACCTGGACATGGGGCTGCAGCTTGCTGAAATGGGAGCTGACTCCATTTGCATCAAGGATATGGCGGGACTGCTGGCTCCCTTCCGGGCCTATGAACTGGTAAAACTTCTTAAGGAAAAGCTGGGTATACCGGTCCAACTGCACTGCCACTACATTGGAGGGCTGGCTGTTGGCACGTACCTGAAGGCAGTTGAAGCAGGGGTAGACGTCATTGATACCGCCACTGTGCCCCTGGCCTTTGGCGCCTCGCTGCCGCCGGTCGAAACCGTGGTTCGGGCCCTGCAGGGCTCTTTATACGATACAGGACTGAACATTCATAACCTTTTTGAAGTGGCTGAATTTTTTGAGGAGATGCGAAAAAACAGCGGTTTCGAGCGGGGTGTAACCCGAATCAACGACATGCGCGTTTTCGACCACCAGGTCCCCGGTGGGATGATCTCCAACCTCGTTACTCAACTGGAGGAGCAAAAGGCGCTGTACCGTATGGGTGAGGTCCTGACAGAGATCCCCAGGGTGCGTGAGGACCTTGGATATCCGCCCCTGGTGACTCCTACTAGTCAGATAGTGGGAACTCAGGCCGTATTGAACGTGCTGACAGGAGAAAGGTATAAGCTGGTTCCGGGTGAGGTCCGGGACTATCTTCAGGGTCGCTACGGCAGGCCTCCCGCCCCGGTTAACCAGGAAATTGCCCGCAAAGTTCTGGGTGACCGCGAGCCGATTACCTGCAGGCCGGCTGACTTGCTGGAGCCAAAACTGGACAAAATAAGGAAAGAGATGAAGGAACTGGCATCCGGAGAAGAGGACGTTCTCTCTTACGCTTTGTTTCCCCAGGTAGGTAAGCGTTTCCTTGAAGAGAGAAACAGGGGGGGCCGCAAGGAACCCAATGCCAGAGCTGAAAAGGCTAATCAAAACCAAATAAATTCTACTCAAAAGGGGTCAGTAGCCCAGGTCAAGGATAAAACCATTAAGCCGGTCCCGGCGCTGGAACCAGCTCTTCTTGGACCAGACGGGAAAGGGACCGCGAAGGAGGACAGAAAGATGAACCTTGGTGATGTCAAGGATTTAATAAGACTGGTCAATGAAACCGGTATAACTGAGGTCAAACTGGAAAGTGACGGAGTTAAACTTGCTATAAAAAAGGGCCGGAGTCTTGAGGCTGAGGTAGGCTCAACCGGTCCTTCGACGCCGGCCCCGGCAGTCAACCCGGAGCTAAAAGAAGCGGGCTCCACCCTGCCGGACCGGACTGCGACTAAAGACCAGACCGGCTTGATCCCGGTAGTTTCTCCGATGGTTGGTACCTTTTATCGTGCCCCATCCCCGGAAGCTGACCCCTATGTCAAGATAGGAGAACAGGTCAAGAAGGGGCAAACCCTCTGTATCATTGAAGCAATGAAATTAATGAACAAGATTGATGCCGAGCTTGAGGGTGAAATCGTGGAGATAACAGTTGAAAACGGTTCTCCGGTTGAATACGGACAAACCCTGTTTTTGGTTAAAGAATAACTGGTTTTAGCAGATAACAATTTGTTTTTAATTGGAAAGGAAAACAAAGATGTTTAAAAAGATTCTGATTGCCAACCGGGGAGAAATAGCCGTCCGGATTATCAGAGCCTGCCATGAAATGAATATTTCTACAGTTGCGGTTTATTCCGAGGCGGATCATGATAGTCTTCATGTATTGTGGGCAGATGAATCGTATTGTATCGGGCCGGCGCCTTCTGCCAAAAGCTATTTAAATTATATGAACATCATCAGCGCGGCGCTTATTTCCGGAGCGGACGCCATTCATCCCGGCTACGGTTTCCTTTCGGAAAACGCGGGCTTTGCGGACGCGTGCTCGACCTGCGGGATCACCTTTATCGGCCCGCCTGTCAAGGCCATCCAGCAAATGGGGGCCAAGGCCACAGCCAGAGAGACCATGATCAAAGCCGGGGTACCGGTTGTGCCCGGTTCGGAGGGTATGCTCAGGACCCCGGGACAAGCTTTCAAGCTGGCCGGAGAGATTGGCTACCCGGTAATCATTAAGGCCAGCGCCGGGGGCGGCGGCCGCGGCATGAGGATCGTCCAGAGCAGCGAGGAATTGGAAGACGCCATTTATACAGCAAAAACGGAGGCCAAGGCCGCTTTTGGTAACGATGATGTTTATCTGGAAAAATATGTGGAGGAACCCAGGCATATTGAATTTCAGGTATTGGGAGATATCCATGGAAACTTGATTCATCTGGGTGAAAGGGACTGTTCAATTCAGAGGCGCAACCAAAAAATGCTTGAAGAGGCGCCGTCCATCGCCCTCACGGGGGAGTTGCGTAAAAAGATGGGGGAGATGGCGGTCAGGGCGGCGAAGGCCGTGGCCTACTCCAACGCTGGTACGGTTGAGTTTCTGCTGGACAAAAACCTGAATTATTACTTTATGGAAATGAACACAAGAATCCAGGTAGAACACCCTGTTACAGAGTTCGTTAGCGGGATTGACCTGGTCAAGGAGCAAATCCGGTTAGCCGCGGGCGAAAAGCTGGACTTAACCCAGGAACAGATCAAGCTTCAAGGCCATGCCATTGAATGCAGGATCAACGCGGAAGATCCAAGCAAAAATTTCATGCCGAACGCCGGGAAAATAACAACCTACATGCCCCCGGGCGGGCCCGGCATCCGTGTTGACAGTGCAGTGTACAGCGGGTATCTAATCCCCTCTTTTTATGATTCCATGATTGGGAAACTGGTTGCCTGGGGCAGGGACAGGGAGGAAGCCATGGCCCGGATGCAGCGCGCCCTTCAGGAATTTGCCATAAAAGGGGTCAACACAACCATTCCCTTTCACCAGCGGATCTTGAAAAACGCGTTCTTTAGACGGGGCGAAATTTATACCAACTTTATCCAGCGTCGCATTCTTGGGGATAATGAGTAAAATAGCAGAATTATGATTTATGTTTGCGTTGAATTACCAGTTTTGTTATAATATACGCAAATAGACGAAGTGTTTTCGTGATCTGTAAATCAAACCTCCTTCCATATGTAGACAATAATTTTAGACAATATTTTGCCATTAAGGCAATCTGCTCAGTAGACCTGTAACCTATCCAGGCGGAGGTGATAAATTTGGAACCTAAAAAGATTGTCCGTGAAGAACAAACCAGCCTGGGTTCAATCAGGATTGCGGACGAAGTCGTAAAAGTAATTGCCGGGCTAGCTGCCATTGAGATTAAAGGAATGGCCGGCATGAGCGGTGGACTCGTTGGTGGTATAGCCGAAATGCTGGGGAGGAAGAACCTTTCCAAGGGGATCAAGGTCGAAGTGGGTGAAAAAGAAGCGGCTGTTGATGTCTTTGTGATTATGGAGTACGGCATCCGCATACCCGATGTGGCCGCCCAGATTCAGGAAAGCGTTAAGGGCGCCATAGAACGGATGACCGGGCTTGTGGTTGTTGAGGTCAACGTCAATGTTCAGGGAGTGGCCTTTGCATCTGAGGCCAGTGACGAGGAGCATAGAATCAGATAACGGCTGCTAACCCCCTTGAGAGGGGGTTGGCTTTTAAAGGGGGGAGCTTGATGGGTCCTTTTGACAGGGCTTTGCTGGCTGTTTATTCAATTTTTTTTACTGTGCTGTTCGCACTTTTTTCAGCGGTCATGCTGGGATGGGCGGCGCCCTTGTATTTGCTGAGGGAGTTTTTTTATCCCGGCCGCCCGGAGCTATTTTGGTCGGTCATGGTCATTGTGATTTTGATTGGGGTCCGTTTATTCTGGGTTAGCCTGTATAAGCCAAGGGGCAGGCATGTGGTGCTTGCGGAAACGTCGCTGGGACAGGTGAAAGTATCCCTTCAGGCCATCGAAAGTTTGGTTGAAAAGGTGGTATCGCAGTTTAACGGCGTTCGGGAGGTAAAGCCGCGTATTGTTGCCGTCCCCCAGGGTGTCGGGATCCAGGTCCGAGCTTCTGTTACCCCGGACGTAAAGATACCGGAGGTTTCTATGGAAATTCAAAACCGGGTTAAGGAACGTGTTCTTGAAGTCACGGGGATCACAGTCAACACGGTTAAAGTCTCCGTTGAGAATATCTCGGTGCACAAGCCCAGGGTTGAGTAGTAAAGAGCCTTCGTTAGTAACAAGGAAAAAATTCCGTTACAACCGTTCTGGAAATCCCTGTGAAGTAGTACGGGCGGAAAAAGATTGATAAACCCGAAAGGGGTGTTCTGATGGGAATGATCCAGGAAATCCTGGAAAGGCATTTGGGGAAAGTAGTCGGTATTTTAATGGGTCTCCTCTTTGGTTTTCTGGCCATTAGGTACGGCTTCTTAAAGGCGCTTTTCGTGGCGCTGTGCGCTGTAGCAGGTTATTATATAGGCAAGCGTCTGGATGATAGAATAGATTTCCGGGAAATATTCTCAAGGCTTTTTGGGGAACGATAACAAGAGGCCTTAACAATCGTGGAAGCTACAAAGGCAAAATAGGATCGTACTGAATCAAGAGGCATGCAGCCTTTTGAGCACGGGCCGGCAGCACAAGGAGGATACCGATGAGCAGAAGACAGGCCAGAGAAAGGGCCCTCCAAGTCCTCTTTCAAGTGGACTTAGGCGGTGGGGAACCCCGGAAGGCCATGCAGGGCATGGATGAAAACTTCGGAGCGCTCCCTAAGAGTGAGGACTTTGCCGAAAAGATCATTTTTGGAACATTGGCTAACCTGGAATTGATTGATCAAGTGATCGCAAGCATCAGCAAAGAATGGGACATTAAGAGGATGCCCTCTGTCGACAGAAATATTATGCGCCTGGCTCTGTTTGAGATTTTATTCTGCAGCGATATACCCGGGAATGTTTCTGTGAACGAGGCGGTTGAACTGGGAAAGACTTTCGGGGGAGAAGATTCGGGTCGCTTTATCAACGGTATTCTCGGGAGGGTATTGGAGAAACCCGAACAATACGGGAAGGTACCCCTTAATTAACTATTTCTTAAGATTAATGACAGCAGGATCAAGCGATTTTGAGCAGACCAACTCCTACGGTGCTGCTCTTAAATTTGAGATTTGAATAATAAGTAGGAATTAGGCCGATTACCTCGAATATCAAAGATAGGAGACAATCAGTATAGAAAGGAACATTACCATTTATGTACAGGATTCTTAAAAAAACCGTACTGGCCCCCTCCATAAACCTCTTCAAAATTGAGGCGCCGCAGGTAGCCAAGAAAGCGGAGCCCGGACAGTTTGTTATTCTTCGCATGCATGAGAAGGGAGAAAGGATTCCTTTAACCATTGCTGATTTTGACCGTGAAAAGGGAACGGTCACATGCGTATTCCAGGAAGTGGGGAAGACAACAGAGGAATTGGGCACATTCGATGAAGGTGATTTTATCCAGGATTTTGTCGGACCTCTGGGAGTGCCTTCCCACATCGGATCCTTTGGACGTACCGTATGTGTCGGTGGCGGTGTGGGTGTGGCTCCCGTCCATCCTATTGCCCGTGCCCTGAAAGAAGCCGGTAACGAGGTTATCGGCATCATTGGGGCCAGAACCAGGGAGTTACTTTTCTGGGAAGATAAGTTGCGGTCTGCTTGCACCGAACTGCGGGTGGTAACCGACGACGGCTCATACGTAAGAAAGGGCTTTGTCACCGACTTGTTGAAGGAAGTTATTCTTGAAAAGGGTGATATCGCCCTTTGCCTGGCCATTGGTCCTCTGCCCATGATGCGGGCCGTGTGCGAACTGACCCGGAAACACAGCATAAAAACTATTGTCAGCTTGAATACCATTATGGTCGACGGCACCGGCATGTGCGGCTGCTGCCGCGTTACGGTGGGCGGGGAAACCCGTTTTGCCTGTGTAGACGGACCGGAATTTGACGGACACCAGGTGGATTTTGCCGAGATGTCCCGCCGCTCTGTGATCTATAAACCACAGGAGTTGCTTGCCAGGGAGACGTACAATCAACGTAACACCTGCCGGTGCGCCTGTAATGGAGGTAGTGGGAAATAATGACAGGAAAAAGGAAATCAATTAATCCGCAAAAGAGTCCCATGCCCGTTCAGGACCCGGCTTTGCGGGTGAAAAATTTCAGTGAAGTCGCCCTCGGCTACAGCGAAGCAACCGTTGTTACTGAGGCTAATCGTTGCCTGCAGTGCAAAAACGTGCCGTGCAGGCAGGGATGCCCGGTGGATATAGACATTTCAGCCTTCATTAAACTGGCCGCGGCGGGCGATTTTGCCGGGGCTGCCAAAAAGATCAAAGAAAAGAACGCCCTGCCGGGTGTTTGCGGCCGGGTTTGTCCACAGGAAAACCAGTGTGAAAAATACTGCACACTGGGTAAAAAACACGAGCCTGTGGCCATTGGCCGGATCGAGCGATTCTGTGCCGACTGGGAAATGGCCAACGGGATCAGACCCCAGGAAGTTGCTCCCCCGACCGGTAAGAGAGTGGCCGTGGTGGGCTCCGGCCCGGCGGGACTAACCTGCGCCGCCGACCTTGCCAAGTTGGGCCATCGGGTGACTATTTTTGAGGCCCTGCATCTGGCGGGTGGTGTATTGATGTACGGGATACCTGAGTTTCGCCTTCCAAAGGCCATTGTTCAGGCGGAAATACAGAACCTTAAAAAGCTGGGCGTTGAGATCCAGGTCAACGCCGTGGTCGGTAGAATTGCAACCGTTGACGAACTGATGGAAGAAGGGGGCTTTGACGCTGTTTTTATCGGAACCGGCGCGGGGCTTCCCCATTTCATGAAAATACCGGGAGAAAATGCCTGCGGGGTATACTCCGCTAATGAATTTCTGACCCGCACCAACTTGATGAAAGCCTATCTTTTCCCCAACTGCGACACCCCGATCCGGGTGGGGCGAAAAGTGGCCGTGCTGGGGGGCGGCAATGTGGCTATGGACGCAGCCCGCACCGCGCTCCGCCTGGGGGCGGAGGAATCCTGGATTGTTTACCGGCGCTCCAAAGTCGAGCTGCCGGCGCGGCAGGAGGAAGTAAGCCACGCGGCAGAAGAAGGTGTCCGCTTTAAATTTCTGACAAGCCCTACCCGGTTCCTTTATAACGATGACTACTGGCTTACAGCCATGGAGTGTCTGCAATATGAACTGGGTGAGCCCGATGATTCAGGGCGCCGCAGGCCGGTTCCGATCAAGGGTTCCGAATTCATGATGGAGGTAGACACTGTGGTCGTGGCCATAGGACAGGGCCCGAACCCGCTGGTTCCAAGGACCACAAAAGGATTGGAATGCAGTAAAAGGGGCAACATCGTAGCTAATCCGGAAACGGGCGCTACTTCCAAGCCCGGGGTTTTTGCCGGCGGAGACATCGTAACCGGCGCCGCCACGGTGATCCTGGCCATGGGGGCCGGACGGACGGCAGCAAATTCAATCCATGACTATTTAACCGGAAAACAATGATTTTAGCTTAAAGCATCTAGATTCTAGGCAAGGAGTTATGAACATGCGCGTTTTGACTGTCCAGGAGCTGACCAGGCATATAAAAATGTTGCTGGAAAAAGACTATCTCATGGCGAACGTGTGGGTTAAGGGAGAAATCTCAAACTTCAAGCCTGCTTCTTCCGGGCACTTTTATTTTACTTTGAAAGATGACTACAGCAGCCTGAAGGTGGTCATGTTCCGCTCCAAAAGTCGGCTGGTTCCTTTTCGTCCTGAAAACGGAATGGCCGTCACTGTGCGGGGCTACATCTCTGTATATGAGCGGGACGGCAGCTACCAGCTCTATGCGGAAGAAATTGAGCCCGATGGAACCGGGGCGCTGTACCTTGCCTTTGAACAACTTAAAGTGAAGCTCCAACGGGAGGGGCTGTTTGACCGCAAGTATAAAAAAGAACTTCCCCTCCTGCCGCGCCGGATCGGGCTGGTAACCTCGCCAACCGGGGCAGCCGTAAGGGATATGTTGGAAATTATCCGGCGCCGTTGGCCCGGACGCCAGATCGTCCTGGCGCCCGTACCGGTTCAGGGGGATCCAGCCCCTCCTGCCGTGGCGCAAGGCATTCGTTTGTTAAACGAGTTGGGTGGAATCGACCTGATCATTATTGGCCGGGGCGGCGGGTCCCTGGAAGAAATATGGGCTTTCAACACGGAAATTGTAGCCCGAAGCATTTTTCAATCAACCATCCCGGTCATTTCGGCCGTCGGCCACGAGACCGATTTCACCATTTCTGACCTTGTGGCAGACGCCCGGGCTTCGACACCGTCAGCAGCAGCTGAGATCGCTGTACCCGATAAGCGGGAAATGGAACGCCGGATTCAGGCGCTCAAATCAAGGCTTGCCCGTGCATCAAAGGAGAATGTTGTCAGGAGCCGGCGGCGTCTTGATACCTGCCTGGCTCACCGCGCTTTCACGCGCCCCAGGGATACCCTGTGCGGGTCCTGGCAGCAGTCCCTTGATCAGCTGAACCGCCGACTGGCTCAAGGTGTCCGGGGTGTTGTCGAACGTAAAGGGGGAGCTCTGGCAGCTCTGGCTGGACAATTTCAGACCTTAAGCCCCCTGGCCACCCTGGCCAGAGGTTACTCTATCTGCACCACTCCCGACGGCCAACATGTTATTCGGGATATTGAATCGGTAGATCAGGGTGACAGGCTGTCGGTTCGGCTGCCAGGAGGACAACTGCAATGTCTCGTAGAGGGCAAAACGACTTAAGTTAAAGTGGGTGTGTATGTAGAATGGCCAAACTCATAGATGGAAAAAAGGTTGCCGCTTCTATACGAGAAGAGGTAGCGTCAGAGGTTTCCCGGCTCAGGGAATACGGCATTGCTCCCAGGCTGGCTGTTATTCTTGCAGGTGAAGATCCGGCTTCGGTACTTTACTCCCGGTCCATGGAAAAAGCCTGCCTGAGTGTCGGGGTTGATTTTGAGCTGTTTAATTTGCCCGGAGCTTCCTCTGGAGATGAAGTTGTCGATTTGATTCAAAGATTAAACGATGACGACAGCATCCACGGGATCATGATCATGCTCCCTCTTCCCAGAGGTATGAATAAACAGAAGGTGCTGGAAGCGGTTTCGCCGCTCAAGGACGTTGATGGCGTACACCCCATCAACCGCGGCTATATTCTCAGCAATAGTGAAGGACTTTTTCCGACCACGCCGCAGAGCTGCATTGAAATCATCCTGCGCAACGGAATTGAAATCAGCGGGAAGCACGCTGTCCTGGTGGGTCGCGGCGAATCGGTCGGGAAACCTCTGGTCTACATGATGCTAAACCAGAATGCCACTGTGACTGTCTGCCATACCAGGACCCGGGATTTAACCAGGCACACCCGCCAGGCCGATATACTCATTGCCGCCGTGGGTAAGGCCGGAATGATTACCGCTGACATGATTAAGCCGGGCGCTGTTGTTGTTGATGCCGGCATCAATGAGGTTCAGGGCGGAGGTATTTGCGGGGACGTTGACTTTGAGCGCGTCCGGGAGGTTGCAGGCGCCATTTCTCCTGTGCCTGGCGGGGTCGGCAGTCTGACTACGATGCTGATTCAGAAGAATCTCCTTAAAGCTATAAGACTGCAAATGAAAAATATAAGCACATAAGGAGGCCTGCCTGCATTGGGTGATTTCTTTGAAAAAAGCTTACGTGAAATCGTAGAATCTTCTGCCTCCAGCTCCCCGATTCCCGGGGGTGGCAGCGTATCCGCCATCGTAGCCTGTTTGGGAGTAGCCATGACCTCGATGGTTTGCAATTTAACCGTTGGCAAAGAAAAATACCGGGATGTAGAGCTTCTTGTCAAGGAGATTCGAGATTCGGCCGGTTCGTTGAGGACAAGGCTGGAGGAACTGGTGGAAGAGGATATGGCAGAGTTCAACCAGTTTATGGAGGCCTACCGCCTGCCCAGAGGAACAGGTGCAGAATGCGCAACGCGGGAAGAAGCCCTGCAAAGAGCACTTAGGGGTTCCACGGAAAAACCGTTAGAAATTGCCCGGGCCTGCCTGAGGGCACTGCAGCTTACCGACCGGCTCTCCAGCATCGGGAATAAAATGGCGATCAGCGATGCGGGAGTCGCGGCCACTGTGACCGAGGCAGCCCTGAACAGCGTTCTTCTGACCGCTGGTTTCAACATTCCCTTGATCAAAGATGCCAATTATGCCGGCCAAGTCACCAGAGAGATAGCTTCTCTGGTGACCGAAGCCGGGCAACTCAAGGAAAGGATCCTGGCCGTGGTGCAGGAAAGAATGAAGTAGAATAGGGCAAACTGGATGGAGGGCAAAGATGGCCGCCGAGAAGAAAGAACTGAGTTTTGAAAAAGCTATAGCCCGCTTGGAAGAGATTGTGAGGGAACTGGAAGACGGCCGACTGCCGCTGGAAAACGCACTTGAATTGTTTGAGGAAGGAGTGGGTCTTTCCCGGATCTGTGAAGGATGCCTGGAGGCGGCCGAGCAAAAGATATCAATCCTTCTGACCGACGAAAAAGGCGGGATTTTATTAAAAGAAGTGGATTCAATTCCATCACCCGGGGGAGGCCGTGGCCTTGGACTTTAAGGAAGAGTTAAAAAAAAGGGCGGATATTGTGGAAGCTGCTCTCGATCGTTACCTTCCTCCCGCCGTTGCCTTTCCTCCCCTGATTCATCAGGCCATGCGCTACAGCGTCATGGGAGGGGGCAAAAGGCTCAGACCGTCCCTGGTGATGGCGGGTGCAGAGGCTGTGGGGGGAGCGGCTGTTGACGTTTTGCCCGTAGCCTGTGCCATGGAACTAATCCATGCTTACTCCCTGATTCATGACGACCTGCCCGTAATGGACAACGATGACTACCGCAGGGGTAAATTAACAAGTCACAAGGTCTACGGGGAAGCGGTTGCTGTTTTAGCAGGCGACGCCCTGCTGACCCTGGCCTTTCAGTTGCTGGCCGGGAATAAATCCCGCCGCCCGGAGGATACCTTAACGGTTCTTCGTGAGGTTGCCATTGGGGCCGGTACCAGGGGGCTAATCGGGGGCCAGATGGTGGATACCTTTTCCGCGGGTGAGGATGTTGATGAGACTACCCTGGAGTATATTCACCGCCACAAAACCGGTACTCTCTACCGGGTCTCTGTCCGGGCAGGGGCAATTCTAGCCGGGGCGCGGCAAGATCAGCTGGAATCCCTCAGCCAGTATGCCGAACACCTGGGTCTGGCTTTTCAAATAAAAGATGATTTACTTGATATCGAAGGCGACGAAAAGAAAATCGGAAAGCCTATTGGCAGTGATTTTAAAAATAAAAAAGCCACTTATCCATCCCTATTCGGCATAGAACAATCCCTTAAAAAAGCCCGCCAGGAGTGTGAATGGGCGCTGGACGCTATCGGTACTTTTGGCAAAGAAGCAGATTTTTTAAGATTGCTGGTTCAGTTTGTGATTAACCGGGATTATTAGCTCCAGGCTTAGCTCGAAGGACCTGAACCCATTCTATTATCGTTTAAACACCCATATTAATATACAGTGGTTAATCAAAGCGCAGACGCGTTTGAAAAAGAACCCGAGTTTATGTTATAATAAAACCTTGATAAGAGTTTTATATGATAAGTGACACAGTATTCTAGTCAGATGAACCTTTTTGAAGGCGGGCCTAAAAATCCGTCAAGGGCACATCGATGAAGTTCCTGGTGCTGGCTGCCGACGCCCAGTCGGGGGCTGGTACTGGGAGTTAAGGGGGTGGGGCGACCCACAATGGCATGTGGGCGTTGACCCCGCCCCCGTGGAGACCCAAGTGCGTGGGCAGCTACTTCCGCCATCCGGAATGGTCAACTATGGCTTGGGGTTAAACCTGCACGTGGTTAGTCGCTGCGTGCAGTGTAGCCTGCCTTGAGTGGTATCGGTGGATATTGGTTAATTTAAGCCGGCCGTTCATGGGCCCATGAACGGCTGGCTGTTGATTGAAACCCCTACTGCAAAAGAGGCTAGAAAAGGTGTATTCTGTCGAGGAAAACTCCTAGGCTGTCCGGATTCCCTGGGCGGGCCGGAGATTAAAGTGTGGACTAAGTGGTAATCTAGCCCCGGAATCGGAGACGATCGGAAATGGCTTTAAAGGGAAACCGCCGGCCTGGCGACAGCCGGTAGCTGTTTGGGAAAACCTGCTAGACCTAAGCCACAATATTTATCCGGCTCGCTGTCACTTATCACCCATATACATACACTGTATTATATCCTAAGCTTATACGTCCTAATCATCGCTGCATGAGGTGACTTTTTTTGGGTAATAATAAATCTACTGTAACCAGTAGATATCTCCTTTTTGTGGGGGTTGGCTCCTTTTTTCTCGCGATCCTCTTTACACTTCTTGCGGAAACTTTTTCTTCCAAATTAAATAACATTGTTCTGTCTCTGTTTTTTTTACTCTTTATCATTTTTATTAACATTGTAGCGGATGTTGTGGGAACCGCCGTAACAGCCGCCTCGCACGTACCTTTCAATGCCAAGGCTGCCAAACGGGTTGAAGGGGCCTCAAACGGTCTGCAATTAATCCGAAATGCTGATAAAGTAGCGAATATTGCAAACGATGTCATTGGTGACATCACGACAACCGTGAGTGGCGCGCTCGGGATCTCAATTGTGGTACAAGTTTTGAGGGCGGGACTGCAGTTTGACCAGTTTTGGCTAAATGTGCTGTTTACCGCCCTTATTTCAGTTACTATCGTAACAGGCAAGGCCGCAGGCAAAAAAATTGCCCTCAGCCATCCGGAAGAGGTTATTTTTATGGTGGGCAAATTTCTTGCAAGGCTGGAAAGGGTTACCGGTTACAGTCCCTTTCAGAAACGCCGGATCAAAAGCAAGAAGGGTGGATAGCCGTGAGCAACCTACTAAAAAAAATCCATTCTCCGCGGGACATCCGCTCTATGAGTTTTGCCGGGCTTGAGAAACTGGCCAAGGAAATCCGACTTGAGCTCATTAAAACAGTATCTAAAAATGGTGGACACCTGGCGCCCAATCTGGGGGTTGTGGAACTGACGCTGGCTATCCACCGGGTTTTCAACTCACCCGTTGACAAAATCATTTGGGACGTTGGGCATCAGAGCTATGTTCATAAATTGCTGACGGGAAGAAAAGACGAATTCAGCACCCTGCGCCAATTCGGAGGTATCAGCGGTTTTCCAAGGCCCTCTGAAAGTATCCACGACGCTTTCGGCGCCGGCCACAGCAGTACGTCAATTTCAGCGGCGCTTGGGATGGCGGTTGCCCGTGACTTGAAAGGTGAAAACCACTCCGTCGTGGCTGTCATCGGCGACGGGGCCATGACCGGCGGGATGGCTTTTGAAGCCTTGAATCATGCCGGACACCTGAAAAAAGACCTTATTGTCATTTTAAACGATAATGAAATGTCAATTGCCCATAATGTCGGTGCAATGTCCGGCTATTTGACGCGCCTGAGAACAGACCCCATGTATTCCAGGGGTAAAGAGGAAATTGAACAGCTCTTGCGTAAGGTACCTATCGGTTCAACTTTATTGAGATTTGGCGAAAGGCTTAAAGACAGTTTAAAATGTCTGGTCGTTCCAGGCATGCTCTTTGAAGAACTGGGCTTTATTTATCTGGGCCCGGTGGACGGGCATGATCTCAAAGCGGTGACCACCATCTTAAACCAGTCCAAGGCCAAGAAAGGCCCTGTCCTGGTTCATGTACTAACCAAAAAAGGGAAAGGTTACCGACCTGCCGAAAGGAATCCTGACCGCTTCCACGGCGTGGGGGCCTTTGATCCGGCTACTGGAGAAGTTTTTAAAAACAACAAGGCGCCTTCCTATACGGAAGTATTTGGTAATACCTTAACCAGGCTTGCAGCTGCGGATAAAAACATCCTGGCCATTACAGCGGCAATGCCAAGTGGTACCGGGTTGAATAACTTTGCCCGGCTTTATCCGGGCCGTTTTTTTGATGTGGGCATTGCAGAGCAGCATGCAGTGACACTTGCTGCAGGTCTGGCGGCGGAAGGATATCACCCTGTCGTCACGATTTATTCAACATTTTTACAGCGCGCTTATGATCAAGTCTTGCACGACGTATGCCTGCAAAACCTGCCGGTAACCTTTGCCATTGACCGGGCAGGGCTTGTGGGAGAGGACGGGGCAACCCACCATGGCCTCTTTGATTATGCCTATCTAAGGCATATTCCCAACATGGTGATCATGGCCCCCAGGGATGAGAATGAGCTGCAGCACATGCTGACAACAGCAGTCCAACACCCGGGACCGGCTGCGGTCCGCTATCCTCGTGGAGCAGCCACGGGCTGCAAGCTGGATGAAGAACTCAAAACACTTCCAATAGGACAGGCTGAAGTGATCCGGAAAGGTAAGGATGTTACGCTTTTGGCGGTTGGGAGCATGGTCCTTCTGGCAGAGGAGGTTGCTGTGGTTTTAACCTCCATCGGTATTGATGCCACCGTTATCAACGCCAGGTTTGTCAAGCCCCTGGATGAAAAGTGCATCCTGCACCATGCCTCGCAGACCGGAGTGCTCTACACCCTTGAGGAACACGTTTTGCAATGCGGCTTTGGAAGCGCCGTAATGGAAATGCTTCTATCCAGGGGAATCAACGGGGTGACGGTTCAGTCCTTCGGAATTCCGGACAACTTTGTAGAGCACGGCAATCCGGCCTTGCTGATGGCACGCTACGGCCTGACCGTGGAACAGGTAGCCAGGGCCATCTCTGAGAAATTTGTACGCAAGAATTATCCCAGAAAGCTCAGGCTCGCTCCCAATTAGTAAGACGGAGGGTTGGTAAATTTGGCCCAACAGAAGGATCGTTTGGATGTCAAGCTGGTTGAGGAAGGCCTTTTCACCAGCAGAGAAAGGGCCAGGGCGGCAATTATGGCCGGCCTGGTTTTTATAGATGGCCAAAGGGCGGAAAAACCGGGTCTGATGGTTGGTGCCGGTTGCACGGTGGAGGTCAGGGGAAACCCCATACCCTACGTCAGCCGTGGGGGCCTGAAGCTGGAAAAAGCCATTAAGGTTTTTGAGCTCAACCTCAACGGTCGCATTGTCCTGGATATCGGCGCCTCCACTGGTGGATTCACCGATTGCGCCTTGAAACACGGGGCCGGTTTGGTCTATGCAGTAGACGTTGGGTACGGGCAACTGGCCTGGGAGTTGAGAAACGATTCACGGGTGGTAGTATTGGAGCGTACCAATATTCGCTACCTCACCCGTGATGCTTTAAAGGATCTACCTGACTTTGCCACCATGGATGTTTCATTTATTTCGCTGAGCAAAGTCCTGCCCGGGCTTGGCGGGCTTATGGCCGGTCAGGCAGCCGGGGTGGCGCTGATTAAACCACAATTTGAGGCCGGACGCGAAAAAGTCGGCAAAAAAGGTGTGGTGCGTGACCCACAGGTTCACGTGGAGGTCATTACGAACCTTGTAAACCTTTTTTTAAAGCAGGGCTGGTCCGTACAAGGCCTTGACTTTTCCCCCGTGACGGGCCCGGAAGGCAATATTGAATACTTGCTTTATTTTGAAAGGAATGGTTGCCCGTCAGCATGCGTGTGCCCGCTTTCCGTAGTTCAGCAGGCACACGTCGAATTGAGATAAGCTTTTTCAGTTAATCCAACAAGGACATGATCAAAGGGGAGGGCTTACGCCTTGAACACCTTCGGGCTGGTGGTGAACTTAAACAAAAAGGGAGTTCGTGAGCTGGTAGGTCAAGTTGTTCAGTGGCTGGAAAGCAAGGGTTGTTCGGTATTAATCAACGAGAATACTGCCAAGCCAATGGGCCTTTCAAGACTTGGCGTTTCACAGAGCCTCCTGGTTGAAAGAGCCCAGTGCATGATAGTTTTTGGCGGGGATGGGACCCTTTTGGGAACAGCCCGCAATGTTGCCCGGGCAGGGACCCCAATTATTGGCGTAAACCTTGGCCACCTGGGTTTTCTTACGGAAATTGATGTTCCGGAAGCGTTACCTGCCTTAGAAAAACTGCTGGACGACGAGTACTTCATCGAAGAACGGATGATGATCGAGGCGCAGGTCTACAGGGGAGGCAGGATGGTGCAGCACCTGGTGGGCCTTAACGACGCCGTGATTGCAAAGGGTGCTTTTGCCAGGTTAATCTTACTGGAAACGCACGTAAACGACGAATATGTCAATACCTACCCCTCGGATGGCCTGATCATTGCCAGCCCCACAGGTTCCACTGCCTACTCCCTTTCTGCGGGAGGTCCTCTGGTGACACCCGATCTTGATTTATTACTGCTCACACCCATTTGCTCCCATACCCTCTGGTCAAGGCCGATGATCTTTTCACCGGACAGCGTAATTAAGATCACCATCCTTTCCAGCCAGGGTGAAGTGATGCTGACTATGGATGGCCAGCACGGTTTCAGCCTCAGCAAAAACGACCAGGTTGTGGTTTGTCGCGCTTTCCGGAAGGCAAAATTTTTAAGATTAAAGGGAAGAAGCTTCTTTGAGGTCTTGAGAAAGAAGCTGTCGGAAGAAGGTAATCGAAATGGCGTTTAAAGGGCTGGGCAGCGCAGTTTACCTGGCGCAGATGTTGATCTCCGAATCGGTCAAGGACGGGGGAACGGCAATTGACGCCACTGCTGGAAACGGAAATGATACACTCTTTTTAGCACGCCTGGTGGGACCGCACGGAAAGGTCTATGCCTTCGACATTCAGGCGCTTGCCCTGCAAAAAACACAGTTACAGCTTGCTAAATACGGTTATAAAGACCGGGTTGAGTTGCTTCAAGCCGGTCACGAGGAGATGGAAAAGTTCGTTCCCGGCCCGGTTGACGCGGCGATTTTCAATCTCGGTTATCTGCCGGGCGGTGATCACAGAGTGACCAGCAGCGCCTGCACCACCGTCAGGGCCGTTCAGACTGCCTTGAACCTACTAAGGCCCGGGGGCAGGGCGAGTATAGTCGTTTACACCGGGCATCCCGGCGGCAATGAGGAGTGCCACAGGCTTGAGGAGATGGCGTCAGCTCTTGACGGAAGACAGTTTCATGTTCTTAAGATTGACTTTTTAAACCGTTCCGGGCGAGCGCCGGTCTTGATCGTAATTGAGAAGGCAGGTATTACCCCATGAAAAACAGGCGACAGCATAAAATCCTTGAAATTATCCGGAATGAAAATATAGAAACCCAGAAGGATCTCGCAGATGCATTGAGGAAAAGTGGCTTTGTAGTTACCCAGGCTACGGTCTCCAGGGATATAAAGGAAATGGGCTTAAGTAAAATACCCTTTGAAAACAACCTTTTCCGCTACACATTTTCCGGTGAACAGCCCACCCTCCGGGGCGAAGAACATCTAAAGCGCCTCTTCCGGGACTCGGTGGTGGGGCTGGACTCCAGCGAAAACTTGATTATCATTAAGACCCACCCGGGAGGAGCGCAGGCTGTTGCCTCTGCCGTAGATCAGCTTGGATGGAAGGAGATCATCGGCACAGTGGGCGGGGATGATACCATTCTCGTCGTCGTTAAACCAAAGCGTGAAACCTGTGATGTGCTAAAAAAATTCGAGGACTTGAGCCTGAACAGGGGGTGAGCGCATGCTCTTAAGCCTTTTTATCAGGAACTTCGGCATTATTGAACTACTGAATATGGATCTACATAGGGGCCTCAACGTTCTTACCGGGGAAACCGGTGCGGGTAAATCCATCATCGTTGAAGCACTGCAGTTGGTCCTAGGGGGACGCGCGTCCGCCGACCTTGTTCGCACCGGGGCAAAAAAAGCAATGGTGCAGGCAACTTTTGCTGTCAGTGGTTTACCGTCACTTACTCCGCTGCTGGAAGAGCAGGGAATTGACGAGCCCGGGGACGGAATCCTTTTTATTTCCAGGGAAATCGCCCGCTCCGGGAAAAATATCTGCCGGATCAACGGCCAGGTCGTCACTCTGGGGTTTTACAAAAGCATCGGCAGGAACCTAGCGGATCTGCATGTACAGAATGAGCAAAATTCCCTCCTGGACCAGGATAGACACCGCGAACTCCTGGACAGGTTTGGTGGAAAAGAGGTTCTAGAACCTCTGAAAAAGGTTCGGTCGATTTTTAACAAATGGAAAGAAGCGCGCCTTCATTTTGAAAAGATTTCTGGAGATGCGGGGGAAAGAGCCAGACGCCTGGATCTGCTGCGCTACGAGATCGAAGAGATCCGGTGTGAAAACCTCAGGCAGGGTGAGGAAGAGGAGTTGACTGCAGAAAAAAGAGTGCTCGCCAATTCGGAAAGAATCTGCCAGTTGACCACGGAGGCTTACGCACTGCTCTATGAAGGTGTCGGTGGCCAGATTTCCGCCACAGACTTACTGGCAAAGGCATCAACTTTAATCAAAAACCTGACCGCACTGGACGAACGCACGGAAAGTATGCTGGGATCCCTGCAAAATGCGCTTTACCTGGTTGAGGATGCTGCCCGTGAAATCTTCAACTACCGGGACAGGGCGGAATACAGCCCCAACAGGCTTGATGCCGTAGAAGAACGCCTGGAACGAATTGAAAGACTCAAAAAAAGATTTGGTAACAGCATTTCTGAAGTGCTGGAGTATCTGGATTCAGCAAGCAAGGAACTGCATACCCTGGAAAACGTGGAAGAAAAACTGGAAGAGGCAAAAATTCAGCTGGTTGATCTGGAGGCCGCCTACAATCAGGCTACCGCAAAACTTCGCGCCGCAAGAAAAGATGCCGCAAAGCAACTGGAAGAGGCAATGTCCCGGGAACTGGGTTCCCTTGAGATGGGTCGCATTGAGTTTCGATTGGGCATTTTCGAACTGGCTGCCCCTTCTCCGTCAGGTACGGAACGGATTGATTTTATGATTTCGCCAAACCCCGGGGAACCCTTGAAACCACTTGTCAAAATCGCTTCCGGCGGAGAACTCTCAAGAATTATGCTGGCCCTAAAGGTATTACTGGCAGAAGCCGACGAAATACCTGTCCTGGTCTTTGACGAAGTAGATTCCGGAATTGGCGGGCGGGCGCTTCAGGCTGTTGCTGAAAAAATATCCCGATTGGGAAAACGCCGCCAGATTATCTGCGTGACACACTCCGCCCAGGTAGCCTGCTACGCCGGGGCTCATCACCGGATCAGCAAGAAATTTGAAGGGGGACGGACAATCACACAGGTAGAACTACTTGACTCCCTGGAAAGGTTGGAAGAGTTGGCAAGAATGTTGGGCGGTAAGGATATCACCGAGATCACCCGCCAGCATGCCGGCCAAATGCTTCGTTTTGCGGCAAAACATTAATAACATTAAAATAACCGGGTTATTTAAAAAAAACCGGTTATTTTTTTATTTATTTGGCAGGAAATTAAGCAAGAACTTACAAGATGCTTGTAAAGCTAATTATAATGCCGTTGTGGCAACTTGATACATATTTAGGCTGAATATTTGAGATATGTTGGGGTTAACTTAAGTTCGTGCAGATTCATAATAATATTTCAAAGATGATTGTGGATATTGTAGTTTTGTTTTATTGTTTTGGGGGTGGATTGCAATAAAATTGGAGGGGTGATGCTTGAAGGGGAAAACATGCGGTCTTTTGTGTGGTATCTTGATATTTTTATCAGGTATATTAACATCATACCAGTTACAGGGTACCATGTTGCCACCTGAAAGGCATTCTGTTGCTGTAGGAGAACCGCTAAGAATAAAATTCCCCGCTTCCGTCGAGAAAAATCTTAAGGTTAAAATTATTGAAAATGAAAACAAAACTCTTTCGGAAAACTTCAATACAAGGGAACACCTATTCGGAATGACCCCATTTTCTTCCCAGCCTGGTCAGCTCAAATTGAGGCTTAGCCTCTTCGGAGTGATCCCTGTCCGGGATATGATCGTCAGCATTGTGCCGGAGTTGAGAGTGATTCCAGGCGGCCAGTCGATCGGGGTTTTGCTTCACTCCCAGGGAATCGTGGTGGTGGGCAACTATGACCTACAGGATGAATCCGGCCGTAAAATTAACCCGGCTGCTGAAGCGGGCATTAAATGCGACGATATAATTTTAAAAATAGGCGGTGAAACCGCGAGGAGCGATAGCCAGGTCAGAGGCCTTGCCGCAAAAGCCGGAGCCGCAGGACAACCGTTAACCATAGAGGTAAAGCGCGGCGAAAAAGTATTTGTTACCCAGTTAAAACCAGTTTTCTGCAAGGAAACGCTGCGGTACAGAATAGGCCTGATGATCAGGGACAGCGCAGCCGGCGTGGGGACGCTTACCTTTTATGAACCTGAAAGCATGTCCTATGGCGCCCTGGGGCATATCGTTAATGACACTGGAACAAACCGGCCGGTCGATTTGGGAGATGGAAAGATTGTGGGTGCAACGGTGCAGGGCATTTTTAAAGGAAAACGCGGCCAGCCCGGTGAAAAAATTGGCATGTTCAAGGAAGACGATCTTTTAAGCGGAACCGTCACCCGTAATACCAAATTGGGAATCTTCGGCTACCTTCAAAAACCTGTCAAAAATATGGCATTCCAGGAACCCATCCCGGTGGCCACGCTGGACCAGATCCATGAAGGACCGGCAGAAATGATGACCGTTTTAAAAGGAGAAAAAATCGAAAAATATTGCCTGGAGATTATCAAAATCAATCCGCAAGCAAGACAGGACGGCAAAGGATTGGTTCTACAGGTTTCTGATCCACAGCTTTTGGAAGAAACAGGGGGCATCATTCAGGGTATGAGCGGCAGCCCGATTATTCAGGACGGCAGGCTTGTGGGTGCGGTTACGCATGTCTTTGTGAATGATCCGACAAAAGGTTATGGCGTCCCTGCGGAGTGGATGTTGTGGGAAGGGGATTTACTCCCGGTCAGGGGGGCATTTGAAGAAAACCGAAAAAAAGCAGGGTAGCTACATGATTACATTATGTGGCCGGATTAACTTATTTTAACATTTCTCATAATTTTTCCGCAGATTTTAAAGGACTTTTTTTACAGCCGTCGAATCTGTTGGTTAAATATACTAAATTACAAAAGATAGAAATATATAGGAGGCGGGCGTTAGATTATGGCAAAGAAGTTGATTAGGCTTTTAATCGCGGACGATAATAGAGATTTCTGCGAGTTACTGAAGGAATTTATTAATGAACAGGAAGATTTCAATCTTATTGGTATTGCTTATAACGGCCTGGAAGCCTTTCAAATGATTCAGGAAAACAAGCCCGACGTGGTTGTGCTGGATATTATTATGCCGCATCTGGATGGAATCGGGGTCCTGGAAAAACTTGTTTCCGGCAACACGGGAAGCAAGTCAAAAATCATTATGCTAACCGCTTTTGGTCAGGAGAGTGTGACTCAAAGGGCTGTTGAACTGGGAGCCGATTATTACATTTTAAAACCTTTTGACTTTAATGTACTCGCCACCCGGATCCGCCAACTCGCCGATGGGGTCAGCGTCTCTCAATACATTTCTCCGGTTAAGCCTAAAAACCTTGATGTGGCCGTGACAAACATCATCCATGAAATGGGTGTTCCGGCACACATCAAGGGATATCATTATTTAAGGGATGCCATTTTAATGGTAATCAGCGAGGTCAATTTACTGGGAGCCGTCACCAAGGAATTATACCCGATGATAGCTCAAAAATTCCAAACAACACCCAGTCGGGTTGAGCGGGCGATCAGACATGCCATTGAACTGGCCTGGGATCGCGGTAACGTGGAGATGATGACCAAGTTCTTCGGCTACACCATCAACCTGGAACGGGGCAAACCTACCAACTCGGAGTTTATTGCCATGGTTGCGGACAAGCTAAGGATTGAGGCAAAAGTAAGTTAAGTTTACCTATACCTTATATTTTTATAAAGGCTGGGAAAAACGCCACAGCCTTTATTGTATTCTTTACGACAGAGTTTTCAGATTTATTTAAAGCATAATTCTGCCATAGCACCTTAAGGCGGGGTTATGCTTTGTTTTTTTGGTAAAGCCGAATTTTACAGGCTACCCTTTAGGTGTTATATTAGTATAGTGTTTTATCTTTTTACTACAGCAGATGATGTTTTCAATAGGGCTAAAGGATTTTTATAAGATTTTGTCGAATACACTTAAGTTGCTAAAGTGGGTGGCTAATGTTGGAGGATCCCAAACACATCAGCATCTTTACCGGTGCCTTTGGCAGCGGTAAAACCGAACTGGCGCTGAACTATGCTCTTAAACTCCAAGAAACAGGTAAAAAAGTAACGGCTGTTGATCTTGATATCATTAACCCGTATTTCAGAATCAGGTCGGTAAGGGAAGCACTTGAGGTCAGGGGGCTCAACGTTGTCAGTCCCTGCGGAAGGTTGGCCGGGGCTGACGTTCCGGCGCTGCCACCCGCCATTTTGGGCGTTTTGGATGACAGCAGGGGCTACGGTGTCTTGGATGTAGGCGGTGACGATATTGGAGCCACCGTTTTAGGCCGTTTTAAGGGCAACCTGCGCGACGGCTCCTTCAACCTTTACTTCGTGGTCAACACTTACCGGACGCACACGAGGGACGTACCAGGCATCCTTTCGATCATGCGTAGAATTGAAAAGGCATCCCGGTTGCAGGTAAGCGCTCTGATCAGCAATCCCAATCTGGGTCCTGAAACAAATCTAGAGACCATCCTGGGGGGTCACCGCATTGTTATGGATGCTGCGCAGCAACTGGGATTGCCCGTTGCTTTGCTTGGTGTCCACAGAAAACTGGCAGGCCGGTTGAAAATTCGGGATGTGCCGATTTTTCCGCTGGATCTGTTGCTGAAGCTGCCCTGGCAGGACGATTGAGGGGCTACAATGCTTGCCTCCCGGCTAAATGCAGGTGCGAATTCATTTGCACAAATGCACCTTGATTCTCTGCAATACGGCGCTAAAGCGCCATGTTCGATTGAAATCGAACCTACAACTTCAAATAACTCAGGTACCGGGTGCCTGAGTTATTTGAATCAGTTGATCTTCACACAAATCAATTTTTTTACATCTTTCTGCTGGCGCCACGTTAGCGGCATGGATGTCTAAGCTTTATTTAAGGAGGGGAGTTTTATTGGCAAGGGTCATCTTCCGGGAAGAACGCTGTAAAGGCTGCCGGCTGTGCACCGCTGTTTGCCCCAGGGGAATTATCAGCATGTCGGGAAGCATTAACGAGATGGGCTACCACCCGGCGGCGGTGGTAGAACTTGAAAAGTGTACGGGCTGCACCTTATGCGCGTTGGTTTGTCCCGACATGGTGATTGAAGTGGAGAGGGAGGAGAAAGTGGTTTGAGCAGGATTTTAATGAAAGGAAACGAAGCCATTGGCGAAGGCGCAGTCCGTGCCGGCTGCCGTTACTTCTTCGGATACCCCATAACACCCCAGAGTGAACTGACCCATTACCTGGCAAGGCGATTGCCGGAAGTGGGCGGCCTGTATCTACAGGCTGAGAGCGAAGTAGCATCTATTAATATGGTTTATGGCGCGGCCGGCGCCGGGGCAAGGGTTATGACATCCTCGTCGGGACCCGGGATCAGCCTGATGCAAGAGGGTCTGTCAGTCATAGCCGGGGCCGAACTACCCTGCGTGATTGTGAACATGATGCGGGGTGGTCCAGGGTTGGGGAACATCGCCCCTTCCCAGGCCGATTACTTTCAGGCCACCAAAGGTGGTGGCCACGGAGATTACCATTTAATTGTTCTAGCCCCCAACTCCGTTCAGGAGATTTTTGACATGACAGGGAAGGCTTTTGACCTGGCCGATTGTTACCGCAACCCGGTCATGGTCATGGCGGACGGGATCATGGCCCAAATGATGGAGCCTGTAGAACTGAAGGATGAAGACCGGTTTGAGATCCCGCCCAGGCCGTGGGCAGCCAGCGGCATGCTTGACCATCCGGGTAAGAATCTGATCAATTCCTGTTATGTCGTACCGGAAGAGATGGAAGAAGTCAACATCAAGCTCAAGGAAAAATACACCAAAATAATACGTGAAGAACAGGAATGTGAGGGCTATTTGCTGGAGGACGCCGAAATTGTCCTGGTTGCCTTTGGCACTGCCTCCAGGATTTGCCGTGCTGTTGTAGAAAAGGCCCGCCTTCTTGGTATTCCGGCAGGCCTGATCAGACCCATCACCCTGTGGCCTTTTCCCGCGGACTTTGTAGCTGGAAACACCGGAAATGCAAAATGTTTTTTAACTGTGGAGATGAACATGGGTCAGATGGTGGAAGACGTTAAACTGGCAGTAAACGGGAAGGCTCCAGTTTTTCACTACGGCCGCATGGGGGGAATGGTCCCGGTTGCCAAAGACATTCTTCAAGAAGTGCAAAAATTGTACAACGGGGGTGTTGTTAAGTGAAAAAGGTCTTTACAAGGCCCCAAGTTCTAAAGGATATGCCTTTCCATTACTGCCCCGGTTGTACCCACGGCGTCGCCCACCGTCTGATCGCGGAAGTCATCGAAGAACTCGACATCCGGGATACCGCCATCGGCATAGCGCCGGTAGGGTGCTCGGTATTTGCTATGGATTACTTTGAGATTGACATGTTTCAGGCGGCGCACGGAAGGGCGCCGGCGGTGGCTACGGGAATAAAGAGAGTGCTACCCGACAGGGTGGTATTTACCTACCAGGGAGACGGGGACCTGGCTGCTATCGGCACCGGTGAATTCGTTCATGCCGCCACGAGGGGCGAACACGTTACCGTTATCTTTATCAATAATGCGATTTATGGCATGACCGGGGGCCAGATGGCTCCCACCACCCTGATGGGGCAGATTACCAAAACCACCCCCTTTGGCCGGGACAGAGATGTCCATGGTTTCCCCATCCGGGTCTGCGAAATGTTGGCACCGCTTGAGGGAGCAGCTTACCTGGCCAGGGTTGCAGTACACACCCCGAAGTCGATTATCCAGGCCAAGAAGTTCATCAAGAAAGCTTTTGAAGTTCAGCTTAAGGGACTGGGATTCTCTCTGGTGGAAGTTCTCTCCACCTGCCCGACCAACTGGGGCCTTTCACCACTGGAAGCGGTAAAATGGCTGGAGGATCAGATGGTTCCATATTACCCGCTTGGTGAATACAAATCGCCGGAGGGGGTGTTTTAAATGCTGGAGGAAATTTACATTGCCGGTTTTGGCGGACAGGGCGCCCTCTCAACAGGCCAACTTCTGGCGCAAGCCGGGCTCTTGGAAGGAAAATGCGTTTCCTATGTACCAATTTACGGTGTAGAAAAAAGGGGCGGTGTCGCCAACTGCGGCGTAACCATTTCGGACCGGCAGATCAGCTCACCCATTGTAACCGAGCCCACAGTGCTGGTTGTGATGAATAATCTCTCCTTGCTGAGATTTGAGCATACGGTGGTTCCGGACGGCCTGATTCTAATCAATAGCTGCTTGGTTGATTCGCCTGTACAAAGGAGCGATGCGCGAGTTGTCCGCATCGAGGCCAATAAGGAGGCGGAGGCCCTTGGAGATGGCAAGGTGGCTAACAACATCATCCTGGGCGCCCTGCTGTCGCTGACCGGAGTTGTGACACTTGAGGCCGTGGAAAAATCTCTACAGAAAGTTCTGCCAAAGCGCCACCATAAGATGATCCCGGTGAATGTAAAGGCCCTGGAAAAAGGGGCTGAGCTGGCTGTTGCGTATAAAAACTCCATGAAAGAATAATCTACGTTCAAGGAGTTGAACAGAGAGTGGATGATGGTCTGATCCGTTCGGAGCGCCTGATTAAAGGGTTTTGGGAATTGGTTCAGGTGGACAGCGTTTCCGGTAAAGAGCGGCAGTTGGCCGACCTTCTATTCCTGAAACTATCCGCCATGGGCCTGAAAGTAAGGGAAGATAGAGCTGGTTACGAAGTTGGCTCCAATACCGGCAATATCATCGGGAGGCTGCCCGGAAGCGGCAAGGGGCCGGTTTTAATGCTTTGCGCTCATATGGACACCGTCGAACCGGGCCTGAATGTTGAGCCTGTGCTGGCAGACGGAGTAATCCGTTCTTCCGGTGACACCATCCTGGGAGCGGATGATAAGGCGGGCATCGCAACCATCCTGGAGGTTCTGCGGGTGGTGAGCGAGCAGCGCATTGAGCATGGCGGGCTGGAAGTCGTTTTTACCATCTGGGAAGAAGGAGGCATGTTTGGCGCTAAAAATCTTGAATACAACCTCCTGGACGCGTGTTTCGGGTACGTCCTGGACGGCAACGGACCACCGGGCACCATCGTTACCAGGGCGCCTTCACACGAACAGATTGGGATCACAATCAGGGGGAAGGCCGCCCACGCGGGGATCAACCCGGAGGACGGGATTAATGCCATCAAGGTGGCCTCTGAAGCCATTGCTCAAATGAACTTGGGCCGGATTGACGAAGAAACTACAACCAATATCGGTATTATTTCCGGCGGCATGGCCACTAATATTATTCCGGACAGTGTTACTATCCAGGGTGAGGCTAGAAGTTTAAGCACCGCAAAACGCCGGGCACAAACGGCCCGGATCTGCCAGGCCATTCAAAAAGCTGCGGAAAATTACGGCGCCAAAGCCGATATTTCAACAGAAACTATTTACAATGGCTTCCACCTTGACAAGCAATCACCACCTGTCAAAGTCGCCCTGGAAGCGGCGCTCGGCCTGGGTCTCAAACCCAGGTTGGAAAAAACCGGTGGAGGCAGTGACGCCAACATTTTTAACAGTAGGGGCATCCCGACAGCCGTTTTGGGAATCGGGATGCAGAAGGTCCACACCACTGAGGAATATATCGCTGTTGCCGACCTTGTTAAAAACGCCCGCTACCTGCTTGAGATCGTCCGTATGGCGCAGGGCATGCAGTTTTAATGGACAAGGTTGGCAATAAGTTCCTTCACGGTCCGGTACCTGCGGGCATATAACAGCAGCAGGCGCCGGACCTCTTTTATTTTACCGCAGATGAAAATGCCTTCCAACTGAGTGTATACTTTCACCATCTTTACCTCCTGACAGTCAGACCTGTCACAGCCTTGTGCTTTTCTCTACTTACTATATGTCTCCCCGGGACAGCTCATACCGGAGTCATAAACATTAAGGCCAACCCATAAAAATGAAGAGAGAAGAGAATAGGTGGGTGGGAGGGTTAGAATTTGGCTCACAGGTATCAGGGTTTTTGGGCTAATTCTTTACGGCAAAACTGGCCTGCTTATTTTATCGTCCTGATTATTTTTGCGCTGGGTTTCACAGCGGGCATACTGGGAGTGCAAAAGCTGCAAGTCAATGAGGCACAGGAACTCAGCCTGTACCTGGACCGCTTTATGGAGCAGGCCGCACTCATCGATACAGACCCGGTCGGGTCTTTTGGGTCTGTGCTCTATAACGATCTTATTGTGATTGCCGCTGTTTATCTTCTTGGTCTTACCATCATTGGCATTCCGATTATCCTGGGACTGATTTTTACCCGTGGCTTTGTTTTAGGGTTTTCCATCTTTTTTTTGGGCTGGGAAAAAAACATCCAGGGGATCATTCTGTCCTGCGCGGCCATCCTGCCCCAAAACATTATATTCATACCGGCGTTGCTGCTGGGAGGCATAGCTTCCCTTTCTTTTGCCCTGCTTTTGGGGAGACGGTTTTTAAACTCCAAGGTTTTAATCTGGCCCAGCTTTATAGTTTACAGTATACTCATGTTCTTGTTGGCAGTCCTGGCCTTTGTAGCCGGCCTTGTTGAAGTATACTTGACACCTTTTTTGGTGAAGCTGGCCGCCAATTTTTTGTTTTAGGCCCTTTACGGAACAAAAGGATTATATTGGCTGAGTGTGGAAGTAGAGTCTGTGATCAGGCCCTCTTTTTTTGTTGAAGTGGAGGAGGAACGGGGATGGAAAAGATTTTGGATGAATTTCTATATCACCTTGCCGTGGAGCGGGGCCTTGCTGATAATACACTGGTCTCTTATAGGTTGGACCTAACCGCTTTTTTTACGTTCTGTCGTAAATACAACCTGAAGACCATAGAGCAGGCGAATAAAGATGTAATCCTGTCATATCTATTCCAGCTACAGGTCAGCGGCAAATCGCCTGCAACCATATCACGCCACCTTGCAGCCGTCAAATCTTTTTATAGGTATGTTGTTTCAGAAGGAATTCTTCAAAAAGACCCTTCTTCGGATCTGGAAACACCAAAACTTCCGCAGAAGCTGCCCAGGGTCCTGTCCTTCGAGGAAGTGGACCTCCTGCTGAGCCAGCCCCTCATCAGCGAACCGGCAGGTCTGCGTGATAAAGCCATGCTGGAACTGCTGTATGCCACAGGAGTTAGGGTCTCGGAACTTGTTTCCTTGAACCTGGAGCAGGTCAGCCTAAAAAACCGATGTATACGGTGTTTTGGCAAGGGCGCCAAGGAGAGAATTGTGCCGCTGGGTGACGTAGCTGCCCGTTTCCTCGCTGAATACCTGGACCGGGGAAGGTATAAACTAGTAAAGCCCGGTGAAACATCTGCGATTTTTGTTAACCAGCGTGGAGGAAGGTTAACCCGGCAGGGTTTCTGGAAGATTATCAAAAAATACGCGCTTAAATCTGGAATTGAAGCCCGGATCACGCCGCATACCCTGAGGCATTCCTTTGCCACGCACCTGTTGGAAAATGGTGCGGACATTCGCTCTGTACAGGAAATGCTGGGACATGCCGATATCAGCACAACGCAGATTTATACCCACTTGACCCGGAAAAAGCTCAGGGAGGTTTACGATCTCACCCACCCCCGGGCTTAGCGCTTCCAACTTGTTTTCAAGATCTTGTTTGCGATTTAAAATAAGATTTTATGTGTTTTTTTAATTATTTTTTCGTTTGCGGTAAGGAGGTTTTTGTTGTGCGGGTTAAGAGGGTCGCTCTATTCGTGTTAGACAGCGTCGGCGTGGGAGAATTACCAGACGCTGATAAGTACGGTGATTCCGGAAGCAACACCCTGGGCAATACAGCCCGGGCTGTCGGGGGTCTGAACCTGCCCAACCTGGAACGCCTCGGTTTAGGCAATATTTTGCACGTGGAAGGTGTACCCCCGGCACAAAGGCCGGAGGCCTCATACGGAAAATTGTCTCAACGATCCGCCGGCAAAGATACCACGACCGGCCACTGGGAATTGACCGGATTGATCCTGGAGCGTCCTTTCCCGGTCTATCCCAATGGCTTTCCCCGGGAAATTATCGAGCCTTTCGAGAAAAAAATTGGGCGCAGGGTGCTGGGCAACAAGGTTGCCTCCGGTACGGACATTATTGACGAGCTTGGCGTAAGGCACCTGGAAACGGGATCTCCCATCGTTTATACCTCGGCGGACAGCGTATTCCAAGTGGCCGCCCATGAAAGGATGATCTCTTTAAGCGAGCTGTATAAAATGTGTAGATTAGCCAGGGAAATGCTGGTGGGTAAGCACGCCGTGGGAAGGGTTATTGCCAGGCCTTTTGAAGGAGCGCCGGGTTGTTTTCAAAGGACGGGTAACCGGCATGATTTTTCTTTAAAGCCTCCCGGGCAAACGGTGCTGAACCTCTTAAAGGAAAACTACATACCGGTCACTGCAATCGGAAAAATCAACGACATTTTCGATGGGGAAGGCATCACATCGTCTATTCCCACCAAAGGAAACCGGGACTTAATGGATCAGGCTTTGAAACTGATTCGCTCCGGAACTGAGGGTTTGATTTTCGCTAATCTCATCGATTTTGACATGTTGTACGGTCATCGCAACAATCCCCGCGGGTACGCCGATGCACTGGAGGACTTTGACCGGATGCTGCCCGACCTGCACGGGGTATTGCAGGAAAGCGATGTTGTGATCATCACAGCAGACCACGGTTGTGACCCGACCACCCCCTCAACCGACCATTCCAGGGAGTATGTGCCTTTGCTGGTTTACGGCAGGCCCGTACAGAGCGGTGTAAACTTGGGTATAAGGAAATCTTTTACCGATGTGGCCGCTACAATTGCTGAGATTTTTGGCCTAGAGTTTAATACCGGACAGAGTTTTTGGACAAACCTCAGAGCCGTACAGGAAAGAAAACAGGAGAACAAACCTTAACACCCATGTATGATATCGGATAGGGCTGGTGTTGATTACACCAGCATCAAGAAAAGTATAGAAGGGTAACTCATTAAGGGGTGATCTTTACATGAGGATGGTAGACCTCATCCATAAAAAGAAGCAAGGTGAAGAATTAACTCGGGCTGAGATTAATTTTATAGTTGAGGGATACACTTCTGGAGAGATACCGGACTATCAAATGTCGGCCTTGTTAATGGCAATATATTTTAAAGGAATGAACAAAGAAGAAACTGCTAACCTAACCATTGCCTTCATCAACTCAGGTGATCAGGTAGACTTATCGGAGATTAAAGGAATCAAGGTCGACAAGCATTCAACAGGTGGTGTTGGAGATAAAGTAAGTTTAATCGTTATTCCTCTAGTTGCATCCGTAGGAATACCAGTTGCCAAAATGTCAGGTAAAGGATTGGGACACACGGGAGGGACGATTGACAAACTAGAATCCATTGAAGAATTCAAAACGAACTTATCTATGAATGAGTTCATTCATAACGTGAATACTTATAAGATGGCGATAGCAGGACAGACCGCAAATTTAACCCCTGCCGACAAGAAGATTTATGCTTTGAGAGATGTTACATCTACGGTAGAGAGTGTTCCCTTGATAGCCTCATCAGTAATGAGTAAGAAGATTGCTTCCGGGGCAGATGCTATTGTCTTGGACGTAAAGGTTGGCTCCGGAGCTTTTATGAAGTCGTTGGATGAAGCTAGAGAATTGGCTCAAACAATGGTTAAAATAGGCAAGTCGCTTAACAGAAAGGCCATAGCTGTTATTACGGACATGAGCCAACCTTTAGGTCATGAGGTCGGTAATGCGAATGAGGTTAGGGAAGCGATAGAAGTATTGCAGGGCAGAGGCTCAAAGGATTTAACTACTGTAGCTCTCACAATAGCTTCGCATATGGCTGTATTGGGTGGAACTTATAGTGAATTTAATAATGCCTACAGAGAGCTTGAAAAAATAATTAATTCCGGTCGTGTCATTGATACGTTCAAACAGCTTGTAAAAATCCAAGGTGGGAACCCTGAAGTCATTGATAACCCTGACAGGCTTCCACAAGCAAAATATCATGTGGAAATTAAAGCCTCTCGGGAAGGATATGTAACTGCCATCAATGCTGAAGCTATTGGTGTTTCAGCAATGCTCCTTGGGGCAGGACGGAAGAAGAAAGATGACCCAATAGATTACTCCGCCGGCCTGACTATGGTTAAAAAAGCAGGGGATAAGGTTAACATCGGGGATTTAATCTGTCTATTACATACAAACTTTAAGGAACACAAAGAAGCTGAAAATATTGCGAGAAGTGCATATTCCTTTAGTGACAATGAGCCAACGCCAATCAGTTATGTATATGAGGTAATTTATTAAAAAAATTGATTATCCTCATCTTAGCCCTTAAATGGGGTAGATAATTAATTAAGGGGCAGTTTAACGTCATGCCCCAGGACGGGATAGAGCAACCTTCTTTACAGTGGCAAGTTTCTGGTAACATCCAGTGCTTGACAAACATATTGTCACCCCCATTAACAGTATAGAGTATAGCTGAGCAATCATTTGTGATGCTCAAAATTAAGTATATATTATTTTGCTTACGATTGCATTAATAAATCATTATATTTTTATTAACTGATGCTAATATCTGGTACGGTTCTAAAATATCTGTCATACGGACGTAAAAATATGAACACGATGTTCATATTTTCTCTTTAGGAATTGTCTACCATAGATATACTGAGTATGCTTTGGTTCTCTATACTATGGCCGTAGTTATCTACCACGGAACCGGGCTCCATTGTGATTGGAACAGTTCAGGAAACCCTTTAAAAGCAGGTTCAACCCAAGAAACATCCGGATCCGGACTTTTATTAATGTTTTAATACACAAATATTGAAGTAGTTTACGGCCTGCGCCTTACCTTCCGGTGAGGTGTTTTTTATTTTCGATCGGTTACAATGCATAACTTCAAGGTTAGGAAACATAATACAAATAACATGCTATTTTTAAAGTTTTTAGATGAACTGGGAGGTATCATTATGTCTTGGAAAAGAAGCTTGCCCTTTTTTTTCATGCTTGTTTTTTTCATCGGTTTTGCTGTGGGACAGGTGGCCTGGGCCGCTCCAGAGCCGGCTAAGGCAAAGGAGGAAGCCAGGGGTAATGTCCCCAAGGTATTGGAGACCACTGCCGAATCGGCCGTTCTTCTGGAGCCGTTCAGCAACAGGATACTTTACGAGAAGGAAGCGCATAAGCAACTACCCATGGCCAGCGTTACAAAATTAATGACCCTACTTTTGGCTGCGGAGGCGGTAGAAGAAGGGAATTTCAAGCTATCCGACCGCGTTATCACCAGTGAGAACGCCTGGGAAATGGGTGGCTCGCAGATTTACCTGGAGCCAGGTGAAGAAATGAGCTTGTGGGAATTACTGCTGGGCATCGGTCTGCAGTCCGGCAACGATGCCAGTGTGGCCGTTGCCGAGCACATTGCCGGAAGTGAAGAAGCTTTTATTCTTGCTATGAACGATAAAGCCAGGGAACTGGGCCTTGTAGATACGAATTTTGTAAATTGTCACGGACTGACCGCGGAGAATCATTACACCAGCGCCTATGATCTGGCGATAATCCTGAGGGAAGGGCTGAAAAATGGGCTCTTCCGGAAGATCAACGCCATGAAAGAATACGATCTACGCGGTGGCGCCTTTAAGCTCTGGAATACAAATAAGCTGTTGTGGTGGTATGACGGTGCGGATGCCGGTAAAACCGGCTGGACAGAAGCCGCAAAATACTGCCTTGCTTCTTCAGCTGAAAGGGATGGATTGAGGCTGATCTGCGTGGTTCTTGGAACCGCTGAACCCAAAAGCCATTTCCGGGAGTCAACCAAATTATTTGATTACGGCTTTGCCCGTTATAAAGCTGTAAATATTGCCGACCAGGGGGCCAAGGTGGGCACCGTTAAGGTTGGCAAGGGGCTGTCGGAAAGCGTTGATGCCCTGACTCTGGACAGGGTTAGCTTGATGGTTCCAAGAGGTGAAGAAAAAGGCTTCGAGTCAAAAATTGAACTGCAGGATTATATTAACGCACCGGTGGTAAAAGGACAGGAGATCGGAGCATACGTTGTGACCAAGAAAGGGCAAGAAGTACTCAGGATTAAACTGGTTGCCGGTCAGGATGTGTCCAAGGCCGGCATGCTCCAACAAATGAAAAGAGTGATCGATAGTGTGTATTAAGTACTGGCTCAGAGTATTCCTTTAAAGAAGCGGCTCTGTAAACCGACCTTAGAATAGACTTTCTTGGGATTAAAGTATTACGGAAAGAAATGGGCCCCTGACGGACCTGCTGCAGATAAGCAGGGATTGGGCGCGGTTAAGGACCAGGGCAATACGGCGCTTTAGAGCCACACCCTGGTCCCCAGCTTCGCCTCCTCATTTTTTCGTTGACAGAGAGCCTGGCCGCTAACCCGGCGCCGGCAGAAGGGTGAAAAACTAATTAGTTAGTGTGAAAGTCCCCTTATCCCAGGGTCAGGCCCCGACTAATTGAATTATCATGACGGTTTACAACAATAAATCATGGGGGGTTAATATGTTAAGAAATAGGTGCCCCTAAAAGGTTCTGCGTAGAGCATGGCAGGGAACTTAATTGCTAGCACTTGCCTTTTTTCAATAAATTTGGTAAGATTTAGCAGGATGAATGAACGATTAACTAGAAAGAAGGATGGCGCCTGTGCTTTTAGATCTCGAGTTAAAACAGGATACGCTCTTTATCAGGCCGGGCGGAGAGCTGGATCTGGGTGTTGCCGCCCCTCTTCGAAATGCCCTTGACCGGGCACTGGACCGGGATCCGGTCAGGAACCTGGTTTTCAACCTCTCCAAGGTTAGTTTTATCGACAGTTCCGGACTGGGGGTTCTGCTTGGTCGCTACAAGCGGGTGTCCAAAAATGGCGGCAAGGTTTTGATCGTCTCCCCGCAACCTCAGGTGCGCAGGATTCTTGAACTATCCGGGCTCCTTCGGATTATGGATGAATCATCCAGTGAGCCCGAGGCACTGGCGAAAATCGGTTAGGGAGGGCCTGAATTGAAGTATATTAACCAAATGAAATTGGAATTTTTATGTATTCCAGCCAACGTGGCCTTCGCCAGGGTAACGGTGGCAGCTTTTGCCTCTCAGCTTGACTTTACCTTGACAGACCTGGAAGAAATCAAAGTAGCCGTTTCCGAGGCGGTGGGCAACTCTATCATTCACGGTTATAAGGGCATCCCGGACCAATTTGTCAGGATTCAAGCCGCGCTAACCCCGGACACCCTGGAGTTGAGAGTGGAAGATGACGGTAGGGGTATTGAAGACATCAATCGAGCGCTTCAACCAACCTTTTCTACAGATTCCGAACGCCTGGGTCTGGGATTTGTGTTTATGCAATCCTTTATGGACAGCTTTCAGGTGGACTCCACCCCCGGACACGGGACGAGGGTCATCATGAGCAAGCGGGCTGGTTCCGGGACAGCACCATTTACCCCGGAGCAATAGTTTAGGAGATGAAATAAATGAGCAGCAGGTTGGTTGAAATGAACCTGCCCCGCTTTCCGCTGTTGAAGGACCCGGAAATTAAGGAATTGCTGAAAAAGGCCCAGGCGGGAGACGGATTTGCTAGGGATAAGCTGGTAAACTGTAACTTAAAACTGGTGTTTAATCTTGTTAAACGTTTTCAAAACCGCGGTTATGAGTTGGAAGATCTCTTTCAGATCGGCTGCATTGGTCTGATGAAGGCCATTGATAAATTTGACTTCGATTATGACGTGAAGTTTTCAACCTACGCTGTACCGATGATTGTTGGTGAGATAAGAAGGTTTTTAAGAGATGATAATCCAGTCAAGGTCAGCCGCTCGCTCAAGGAATTGGCTTATAAAATACAGCAGGTGCGGGAAATGCTGACGGCACGCCTGGGAAGGGATCCGTCTGTGAGAGAGATTGCCGCAGAACTCTCGCTAACCCGGGAGGAAGTTGTGAATGCCCTGGAAGCAGCCCAGGCGCCCACTTCTATCTATGAGACTTTACACCAGGACGACGGTGACCCAATTTACCTTCTGGATCAGCTCAAAGGCAACGAGGAAGGAGATACCCCGTGGTTGGAAAGCATCTCGGTCAATGAGCTCTTAAACAAGCTCCCGGAAAGGGATAGGTTAATTATCACCTGGCGGTTTTTTGAAGACAAAACCCAGTCGGATATTGCAGCCAGACTTGGGCTTTCCCAGGTGCAGGTTTCCCGCCTGGAAAGACAGGCCTTGACCAAAATCAAGTCGCTGATGAAGAACGGTAGTGAATAAAGCCCAAATCAGGGCTTTTATTTTTTGTAAAAATAATTGGTATAAAAACCCGATTCATACACATAATATATACACTTTAAAATACCAAAGGAGGTATGGTGGGTGCACGTTAAAGTTTCTGAACTTGTTGGGGAATCTCCGGATAGCTGGAAGGGTGCTGTACAGTCGGCCATTTCTGAGGCATCGCGATCAGTGAGAAATATTGTTGCCGTAGAGATTGTCAATTTCACTGCCAATGTGGAAAATGGCCGGTTGATAGAGTATAAAGCCAACGTAAAAATCGCCCATACGGACTAATGGTTATGAAGGACACCGGCTGGTGTCCTTTTTGTATGGGATACTCTAAGCCAAAATATCTTTATTTGTATAATGTCTAAATAGCAGGGAAACGATAAAGTCCAGGTTTAATTATACCGCCGGTGTCCAAATGACCCGGCGCCTTTTACAAGTCAAGGGGGTAGAGCGGTTGGAAACTGAGCTTGACGGAAAGCGAAAAGTGATCCTTGTCACCGACGGGGATCGGATTGCCAAAAAAGCAGTAGAGATCGCCGCCCACAATGTTGGGGCGCGATGTATCTCCCGCTCGGCCGGAAACCCCACCACACGATCAGGACAGGAACTGGTTGAATTGATTAAAAAAGCGCCCCTGGACCCGGTGGTTGTAATGCTGGATGACAGGGGCTTTAACGGTCCTGGGCGCGGCGAATCGGCCCTGGCTTACATTTCTAACCACCCCGAGATCCAGGTTCTCGGGGTTCTGGCAGTGGCTTCTAACACGGAAGGGGTAAGCGGCTGCACTGTGGATGCATCTATTTCCAGAAGTGGTAAAGTGATCACCGATCCCGTTGATAAGTGGGGAATGCCGGAACAGGACTTATTGGAGGGTGATACAGTGGAAGTTATCGACAGCCTGAACCTCCCTCTTGTTATTGGCATTGGCGATATCGGCAAAATGGATCAAGCAGACGAGGCTGGAAAAGGCGCTCCGTTAACAACGAAAGCTTTTCAAACCATTTTGGAGAGGAGTGGTTTCAATGTTGTGGGGTAAAAGAATTAAAAAGCCCCCCGGTGGAGATCCGGAAAAGACTAAAATCAGTGTTAATTTGGAAGAAAATATCAGGCAGTTGGATGCAGAAATGGGTATCAAAAAAAATTTCGACGTTCTAACCAGAGAATTGAGAGTCGGGGGCAAGAAAATTACGCTTTTATTTGTGGACGGACTTACCAACGACCAGGTTGTCACCATGGTCCTGCAAAACGTGACCCTCCTGGACAGAGCTGATCTGGCGCCCGATGCCCTTAAAAAACTGTTTAATACCCACCTTGGTTACACGGAGTTGGAAGAGGTCCAATACCTGGAGGATGTCGTCGACAAAGTCCTTGCCGGGCCAATGGCCATCCTGGTGGACGGGTCGGATAAGGCGCTGATCTTGGACGCGAGGACCTACCCGATCCGCAATCCTGAAGAACCGGACCTGGAAAGGGTAGTGCGCGGTTCCAGGGACGGCTTTGTGGAAACGCTTGTTTTTAATACGGCCTTGATCCGGAGGCGAATCAGGGATCCCAAGCTGAGGATGGAGTATGCACAGGTCGGCACCCGTTCTAAAGCGGACGTGATTGTATGTTACATAGAGGATATCGCAAACCCCGACCTGGTCAAAAATATCAAGGGAAAGATTGAGTACATTAAAATTGACGGGATCCCTATGGGCGAGAAGTCGGTGGAGGAACTGATTACACCGGGATCTTACTGGAATCCCTTTCCCAGGGTTCGCTATACCGAGCGCCCCGATGTGGCTGCCATGCACCTTCTGGAAGGACACGTGCTGGTGCTGGTGGATACCTCGCCCAGCGTGATTATCGCCCCGGCAACCTATTTTCATCATCTCCAGCACGCGGAAGAGTACAGGCAAAACCCCACCGTAGGGGCTTATCTGCGCTGGGTTCGCTTTATCGGGGTGGCCGTTTCCATTTTTCTGCTGCCGCTCTGGTTTCTCCTGGCCGGCAATCCTGAACTGCTGCCGCCCCAACTGGCCTTCATCGGGCCGCGGGAGGCCGGTGAAGTACCACTAATCTTCCAGTTGCTCCTGGCGGAAATCGCCATTGATATGATCCGCCTGGCTACAATTCACACACCTGCCGCACTGGCCACCGCCACCGGCATTATCGCGGCCCTTCTTATTGGTGAGCTGACCACCAGGGTCGGCCTTTTTGCCCAGGAGGTCGTCTTGTACGTGGCTATCGTTGCCATCGGAACCTTCCTGACCCCCAGCATTGAACTGGCCAACGCCAACCGGCTGGTTAGGCTTGGACTCCTGGCCGTAACTGCGTTGTTCCGCTTGCCGGGCTTTGTTATCGGTACGGCCGCTACCTTTGTCGCCCTTTCCTTGATGAGGTCTTTTGGCATTCCCTACCTGTGGCCGCTGATACCCCTCAACTTAAAAGCCCTGGCGGGAGTTATCGTGCGCCTGCCTGTTCCTGTCCGGAATACGCGGCCCAGCATTTTAAAGCCCCAGGACGCTTCCCGCCAGGTCATTGCCGCCCCGGCCCGCAAACCCGGAAAAAACCCGAAGAGATCATAAACACCAATTCGTCAGGGCAAGGGACGTGGATAACAAAGCTACTTTTTGTTCATAATAAAAACAATTGTTTTTAGGGAGAGATGTGAATGCCCGTTAAAGTTGGGATCCCAAGGGCTCTTCTCTATTATTATTACTATCCTTTGTGGCGAACTTTTTTTGAAGAGCTGGGAGCCGAAGTGGTACTGTCATCCCCCTCGACCAAAGGAGTTTTGACAGAAGGGTTAAAATACGCCGTGGACGAGGTCTGCCTGCCCGTTAAGCTGACCTTCGGCCATGTTTTGGACCTGGCTGGAAAAGTCGATCTCATTTTTCTGCCCAGGCTGATTAGCGTCAAAAAAGCCGAGTATATTTGCCCCAAGTTTCTGGGGCTTCCCGACATGATTCGCCGGCTTGCGGGGATTCCCCCGCTGATCGATGTTAACATTGACCGGTATAAGAGCAACAACGATATTTGCCTTGCAGTCAAGGAAGTGGGCAGGCTCTTTACCCATAATCATTTCAAAATCTGGTTAGCCTACCGCCGTTCGCTGAAAGTACACCGGCGCTACTTCAGGTTGCTGGAACTCGGGCTGATGCCCGCCGAGGCCCTGGCCGTTCTGAAGGACAGGGTAAAAAATGAGCCCCTGCCCGAACCGGAAAAGATCACCGTTGCCTTGATCGGACACCCTTATAACATCCATGATCCCTACGTCAGTATGAACATAATCGGGCGGCTTCGCACCCTGGGGGCAAACGTTATAACCGCTGAGTGTCTGCCGGAAAAAACTGCCGGAAGCTACGCCTCCCGTTTGCCCAAAAAACTTTTCTGGACCCTGGGCCAACGGATGATGGGAGCGGCCCTGTATTATCTGGAGCGTCCCGATCTTAGCGGGATGATTCACGTGGCTGCTTTTGGCTGCGGCCCCGACTCCATGACCGGGGAACTAATTGAAAGGCGTGCACGGACCATGGGGATGCCGTTTTTAAGCCTGACCCTGGATGAGCACACGGGTGAGGCGGGGGTTATTACAAGGCTGGAGGCTTTTTTGGATATGGTCAGCTGGAAAATGGCGGGAACTGTAGGAGCTATAAAATCCTCTAGTTAAAGGAGACTTTTTATGCGCGTAACCTTTCCTCATATGGGAAACCTCCATATTTCTTTAAAAGCGATGTTTCAGACCCTTGGGGTCGAGGTAGTTGTACCGCCTCCTTGCAGCAAAAGAACCCTGTCCCTGGGCTCAAAGCACGGACCTGAATTTGCCTGCTTGCCTTTAAAACTTAACCTGGGCAACTTTATCGAAGCTTATGAACTGGGGGCGGACACCGTTGTCATGGCCGGCGGCTGCGGCCCCTGCCGCTTTGGCTACTATGCCCAGATTCAGCAGGCCATTTTAAAAGATTTGGGCTGCGCGCTGCAGTTCATTGTCCTTGAGCCCCCCCAACGCCAGATCACCGAATTGCTGGTAAAAATCAAGCAGCTGGCGGGATCTCGTTCCTGGTGGAAGATTATTCAAGCCCTTCGCTTTGGCTACCGAAAAGCCCGGCTAGTGGATGAAATAGAACGGGTTGCCTTACGTTCCCGACCCAGGGAAAAGATACCCGGCTCCACCGATGCTGCCTACCGCCAGGCGCTAGACCTAATCGACTGCGCCTCCTCCTGGGAAAAGCTCACAGCCGCACAGGAAAAAGCTAAAGAAATTATGGACAAAGTGGCAGTGGACTTTAGTCGGCAGGTTATAAAAGTGGGGGTTGTAGGGGAAATATATACCCTACTGGAGCCTTTTTCTAACCTTTATTTGGAAAGGCATCTTGGAGGGCTGGGCGTTGAGGTTCACCGTTCCATCTACTTGAGCGGTTGGGTCAACGAGCATCTTTTTCACGGACTGGCAAAGGGAATGGGATCGGGCAAGGAAGCCCGGTCAGCGTCATATCCCTACCTGCGGCACTTTGTCGGCGGGCACGGCCAGGAAACAATCGGGAACGCGGTTCGGTACGCTCGGAGTGGGTATGACGGCATCATCCAGGTCTTTCCCTTTACGTGTATGCCTGAAATTGTAGCTGAAAGCATTCTGCCGGATGTATGCAAAGACTTCGGCGTACATTACCTTACCTTTATTATGGACGAGAACACCGGTGAAGCTGGCATGGTTACCCGCCTGGAGGCTTTTACTGACTTACTGGCGCGTAAAAAGGAGGCAAAGGAGGCCCTTTCATCGTGATTGGATATGTAGGAATTGACGTAGGTTCAGTCAGCACCAACCTTGTTTTTATAGATGACGGCGGCATTATCCGCGAGGCTATTTATTTAAGGACACAGGGTAAACCCATTGAAACTGTGCAGAGGGGACTTAAAGAGCTTGACGGCAAACTGCCCTCCGGCACGAAAGTGCAGGGGGTTGGCACCACAGGTAGCGGTAGGCATCTCACCGGCGTCATCATCGGGGCTGATGCCGTCAAAAATGAAATTACCGCCCATGCGGTGGCATCCTCTCTGCTTGTGCCCGGATTGCATTCCATCCTTGAAATCGGCGGTCAGGACTCTAAAATTATCATCCTGCGTAACGGTGTCGTTTCTGACTTTGCCATGAACACTGTCTGCGCTGCCGGGACCGGTTCTTTTTTGGACCAGCAGGCAGGACGGCTGGGTATTCCAATTGAGAAGTTCGGTGAGATTGCCTTGCAATCCAAATCCTCAGTGCGAATTGCCGGGCGGTGTGCTGTATTTGCGGAATCCGATATGATTCACAAGCAACAAATGGGCTGCGGCCTTCCCGACATCCTGGCCGGCCTCTGCGACGCGCTGGTCAGGAACTACTTGAATAACGTTGGCAAGGGCAAGGAAATTCTCGCCCCGGTGGTTTTCCAGGGCGGCGTTGCGGCCAATGCCGGCATGGTCAAGGCGTTTGAAAAGGCGTTGAAACTGCCGGTTCAAGTGCCGCCGTATTACGACGTCATGGGGGCGGTAGGGGCAGCCCTGCTCTCCCGCGAAGCAGTGGCCAGAAAGGGGACTAGTCGCTTCAAAGGCTTTGGGGTTGCAGACACCGATTATCAGGCCGGCAGCTTCGAGTGCTCCGGCTGCTCCAATCTGTGCGAAGTCGTGGAAATTGCTGAAAACGATAGGATCATTGCCCGCTGGGGTGACCGTTGCAGCAAGTGGAGCAATGCCATTAGGCCTGAAGAAAAAATAAGCTGAGCAGTGCTGTAGCCTGGCAAAGCATTTTTATTCCTCGATCCGCAATGATGATCTTGCATCAAAAGGTTCTTCAAGTTAAAATATCTTTGATTGATAGCAATCAAATTTAACGAGAAGAGAGGAGACCCAGAAGAGATGAGTGAGACCAAAGTGCTTCTGACTGAAAAGGAAATGCCGAGAGCCTGGTACAATATCCAGGCGGACATGCCGAATCTGCCCAAGCCTCCGTTAAACCCCGCCACCAAAAAGCCCTTAAGCCCGGAGGATCTGTCACCAATCTTTCCGATGAGCCTGATTATGCAGGAGGCAAGCCGCGAACGGTGGGTAGAGATTCCCGAGGAAGTACTGGAAATTTACCGGCTCTGGAGGCCCTCCCCGCTTTGTAGGGCACGTCGCTTGGAGAAAGCGCTGGACACACCGGCAAAGATCTACTTCAAGTATGAGGGTGTCAGCCCGGCGGGCAGCCACAAGTCGAACACCGCCGTACCTCAGGCGTATTATAATAAAAAGGAAGGAATCAAGCGTATTGCCACTGAGACCGGAGCCGGCCAGTGGGGCGTAGCCCTTTCCCAGGCTTGCAATTTTTTTGACATGAAGTGCACTGTCTATATGGTGAAGGTCAGTTATCACCAGAAGCCCTACCGCCGCTCCCTGATGCAGGTCTTTGGTTCCGAGGTTATCGCCAGCCCCAGTACACGAACCGGTTCAGGCAGGCAAGTTCTGAAGGATAACCCCGATTCATTGGGGAGCCTGGGTGTTGCTATCAGTGAAGCCGTGGAGGACGCGGCAGGCCGCACCGACACCAATTATTCCCTGGGGAGTGTTTTAAACCATGTTCTTCTGCATCAAACCATCATTGGCCTGGAGGCAAAAGAGCAGTTCGCTAAAATTGACGCTTATCCCGATCTCGTCATCGCCTGTTGCGGCGGTGGCAGCAACTTCGGCGGAATCGCGTTTCCCTTCGCCTACGATAAAATTGTTAAAGGGACAAAGGTCAGGCTGCTGGCCGTGGAACCAACTGCCTGCCCTACCTTGACCCGGGGCCATTTTGGCTACGATTTCGGGGATGTGGCCGGTTTAACACCGCTTCTCAATATGCATACCCTCGGCAGTGAATTTATGCCCCCCGGTATTCATGCCGGCGGCTTACGCTACCACGGCGAATCACCCCTGGTGAGCCAGTTAGTCCATGATGGAATTGCAGAAGCGAGAGCCTACGGGCAAACAGCGGTCTTTGAATCGGGCACCCTGTTTGCCAGGTGTGAAGGGATCGTCCCGGCCCCTGAGTCATCACACGCCATTCATGCAGCGGTGGAAGAAGCGTTAGCCGCCAGGGAGGCCGGTGAGTCCAAAACCATCCTCTTCAACTTGAGCGGTCATGGCCTGCTGGACCTGCCTTCTTACGACACCTATCTGGAAGGTAACCTGGTGGACTTGCCGCTGCATGAGGAAAGCCTGAAGAAGTCACTGGAACATCTGCCAAGGATCTAAAGACAGCAAAGCAGGAAGTTAATATTTACCTGAATTCACTGGAAGCGCCCAAAGGGGCGCTTTTTTTACAGCAGGATAGTATGATATAATAAAATGCGTATTTTGGCTTAGACTTTCGGGGGGGCGGGCCGTGGAAATCATTACAACCCATACCAATGCCGACCTGGACGCCCTGGCGTCGATGGTGGCGGCACAAAAGCTTTACCCCTGCGCCGTCATGGTTTTTCCGGGCACTCTTTTACGAAACGTGGAAGAATTTATGGCCCTGCACAAAGACACTTTAAATGTGAAAACAGTCAAGGATATTTTACCCGCACTTGTTAAAAAAGTGATCCTTGTTGATACCAAGTCTCCGGGAAGGCTGGACAAACTTGCCGGTTTGCTGCGGAAACCCGGAGTCGAAGTGCATATTTACGACCACCACCCCCGGGGTGAAGGTGACGCCAGGGGCAATGTGGAAGTCGTCGAGATGGTAGGAGCAACCACCACCTTATTGATTGAGAGGATCAGAGAACGCCGGCTACCCGTCACGCCGCTGGAAGCCACCGTTTTTGCCCTGGGGATTTATGAAGATACCGGGTCCCTGACTTTTTCCGGCACGACTCCCAGGGACGCCGAGGCTGTCTCCTACGTGCTCTCCCAGGGAGCTAAACTGGCAGTTGTAGCCGATTTTCTGGGTCGTCCGCTTACGGCCAGGCAGCAGGCGCTGCTCAAAGAGCTTCTGGTCTCGGCCGAGCATTATGATGTCTATGGGATTAAATTCTTAATCGCGCAGGGAACCGTGGACGAGTTTGTCGGGGGGCTGGATTTATTAACCCATAAACTTGTTGATTTTGCCCATCTTGATGCGGTGTTTACAGTTGTTGAAATGGAGGATCACGTTCATGTTGTGGCAAGAAGCAGCGTGCCGGAGGTTAACGTTAAAGATATTTTGGAAAGGATGGGCGGAGGGGGACATCCCTCGGCTGCATCGGCTATCATTCGTAAGGCAAAGGTGGGGCATGTAGCAGACCGTCTCCTGGAGGTCATCCGATCCAAGGTGAGGCCGCCGGTAACTGCCGCGCAGATCATGTCCAGCCCGGTCAAAACGATCACACCAGGCACGGTGATTGAAGAAGCCGGGCGGATCATGATGCGCTATGGACATACCGGCCTGCCGGTGCTGAAAGGGGAGCAGGTAGTGGGGGTTATCTCCCGACGTGACGTAGAAAAAGCACTTCATCACGGCCTGGGACATGCCCCGGTAAAGGGGTTTATGACCGGCAACCTGGTCACGGTTAGCCCCGAAGTGCCCGCTTCAGGGGTCAGAGAGCTGATGATCCGGCACGACATCGGGCGTCTTCCGGTCCTTAAAGAGGGACAGCTTGTAGGAATTGTCTCCCGCACCGACGTGTTGCGAACACTCCATGGCGAAGTGCAAAATAGACATCAAAAAGTATCTACTATTTGCAACCAGGAGATCCGCTATAATAATATCAGGGAACTGATGTACAGGGGGTTGCCGGAGGAATACATAGAGATTATGGAGCGCGCCGGGACAATTGCAAACCGGCTGGGTTCTAAAGTCTATGCCGCCGGTGGTGTGGTCCGCGATCTCCTCCTGGGTATGGAATGTCTGGACATCGACCTTGTTGTGGAAGGGGACGGCATAATACTGGCCCAGGCCCTGGGTCAGTATTATGATGGTCGGGTCCGGGTTCATCCAAAATTTCATACGGCAACCATACTGTTTCCGGGCGGTCAGCAGGTTGATGTCGCTACAGCACGGGTGGAATTCTATCAGTACCCTGCAGCCATGCCCCAGATCGAGACGTCCTCCCTGCACCAGGACCTTTACAGGCGCGATTTCACAATCAACGCCATGGCTATTTCCTTGAACAGCAGTGATTTTGGTAACATCATCGATTTCTTCGGGGGCAGGGAGGATCTCGAACGAGGCTTGATCCGGGTGCTTCACAACCTGAGCTTCATTGAAGATCCTACCCGGCTGTTGCGGGGAGTCCGGTTTGAAAAACGCTATTACATGAACATGGAGCCCCAGACCTTGAAGCTGGTGAAGGAAGCCGCGCGCAGTAAAATGCTGGCCAGGGTTTCCCTGGAGCGTGTCTGGGAAGAATTGAAGCATATTTTGCTGGAACAGCGTCCGGGGGCGGTGTTGTTCCGCCTGCAGGATCTGCAAATGTGGGAATTCCTGTTCCCGGTTGTTAATTATGCCCCTGTAAAATCGGTTCTGGATGAGCTGCCCCGATCGATTAATGTGCTTCGCGCCTGGAACCCGGCAGAGCAGGGAGAACCGTGGCTGGCTTATTTAATCGCCTTGTTGCACCTCACAGAGTGGGGGGCTGCTGTCGTTATCTGCCATCGCTATAACCTTGGAAACCGTCAAAGGGAGAAGGTGGCCGCAGCTCTTTCCGGCTGGCGGAAAGCAGTTGATTCCCTGGGCAACCGGGACACTGATACAATGAGTGAACTAGTCGGGCAAGTGGCGCCTCTTCCCCGGGAGGCCGATCCCCTGCTCCTGACCTACCTGCCGGACCACGCCTCAAGAGCACGTTTTCGCAGGGTACTGACCGCCGTCTACTACGATAGTCCTTCTATTAGTGGAAAAGATCTCCGTGCTATGGGTTTTGAACCCGGCCCTTCTTTTAAGGCAGCACTGGAGGCGGTGTGGCAGGCCCGCCTGGATGGACTCGTCCGTACCAGGCAAGAAGAACTGAGCTATGTAAAAGAGTATCTTTCGGGGTACGAAGGAGCGATTAAAAGTGTTTAATTTACCCAGTTTACACAGCATAGCCCTCATGCTTCCAGCCATAATTCTCGGTCTTACCTTCCATGAGTACGCCCACGGCTGGGTGGCCGACCGGCTTGGAGACCACACCGCCCGCGAACACGGGCGGCTTACCATCAACCCCCTGGCACATGTGGACCCCGTTGGATTTTTGCTCTTATTCCTGGCTGGTTTTGGTTGGGCGAAACCGGTTCCTGTCAACCCGTACAATTTAAAAGGAGATGCCCGCCAGGGCATGCTCCTGGTAGCTCTGGCGGGACCGGCCACCAATATGATCATGGCCTTCCTCTCCGCTTTGCTTTTGGGCACCTTTGGGAGCCTGGGGCTGCCTTATTTCACAGAGATTATGTATTATATGATCCTGATCAACGTGGTTCTGGCTGTCTTTAACCTTATCCCCATCCCCCCCCTGGACGGCTCAAAAATTCTGGCCGGGATCCTTCCCGGGCAGCAAAAATGGCTGTACCAATTGGAAACTTACGGTTTTATAATCTTAATTATCCTGATCCTCACCGGAGCAATCCGATTGTTATTTCGTTTTTTTGTGTCTCCCATTGTTAACTTTTTATTTGCAATTGCCGGGTTTTAGAAAAACTCAAAAGCAAATATTTGTGCCTGCTTAAATTTAATGTAACATATGCGATGCCATATGCAACGAAGGAGGATTTTAGGTTTGCGTATTCTTTCAGGGATTCAGACTTCCGGTTCATTACACCTGGGAAATTACTTCGGAATGATGAAAAGAATGGTTGACTATCAGGAAAACAACGAATTGTTCTGCTTTCTGGTCAATTACCATGCCCTTACAACGGTCTTCGATGCGGAATTCCTGCGGCGGCAGACCTATGAAGCGGCCTGCGATTTCCTGGCCCTGGGGCTAAACCCGGACAAGTCGGTGTTTTGGGTACAATCCGATGTTCCGGAAGTTACGGAACTGACCTGGCTGATCTCCAACGTAACGGGAATGGGTCTCCTAGAACGAAGCCATTCCTACAAAGATAAAATTGCCAAGGGGATCCCCGCCAGCAACGGTCTGTTTTCCTATCCTGTGCTGATGGCTGCTGATATTCTGCTCTACGGCGGAGAAAGGGTTCCCGTAGGGAAGGACCAGAAACAGCACCTGGAGATTGCCCGTGATGTTGCCCTACGTTTTAATAATATTTATGGCGAAACCTTTGTGCTGCCGGAGCCGGATATTGAGGAAGATTTTGCCGTGGTGCCGGGGGTTGACGGCCAGAAGATGTCTAAATCCTATGGCAACGCCATTGAAATTTTTGCCGATGAAAAAAGCCTGCGGGAAAAGGTGATGCGGATTAAGACCGATTCGACCCCGGTGGATCAGCCCAAGCCCTTGGAAGATAACATCCTTTTCGACCTTTATGCCCTCTTCCTGGATGCAAAGGAGAAAGAGGCCTTAAAGGAGCGCTTCCTAACGCCAGGCCTCAAGTACGGAGATGTCAAGAGAGAATTGTTCAGCGTAATCTGGGAGTATTTCAAACCCTTTAGAAAAGAGCGGGAGAGGTTGGAAAAAGACAAGCACTTCGTTATCGAGACCATGCAAAAAGGCGCCCGCAAGGCCCGGGAGGCCGCCTCTGTATATCTGGAGCGGGCCCGGCGAAACGTGGGACTGGATTACTGGAATCTTTAAGCTGGATCCATTTGAGAAAAACAAAGGGCCGTACGGCAAAGGTGGTGTGCGATAAGGAAGTAATCTCAAATAAGCATTGGATAGTCGGCAAACGATATTGTAAATAGGCTGGAAACAGCGACTACAAAGGTATTGGGGGTTCGCAATGCGGAGACTATCTGTTGTCCGATTTGGCTTTGCCAAAATCGGAGCAGGTAGCCATCGGCAAATACGGTGTGTTGTGCCAAACTTACTTGAAAACGCACAGGCACGGATTATGCGAAGTTATTTCGTTTAATAAAATTATTTGCCAGTAAAATATTATGAGAAATCCCCTGTCGATTCAATCACCGACAGGGGATTTCTCATAATATATATTTTGTTTTATAAAATTTGCAATATAGCAGGTACTGAAAGTACTTCGGGAGAAAGGGCCAATTTTACATAAGAAAGTCTTGACACACCATTTTTACAGTTGTAGTATATATGTATATTACAACTGTAAAACCAAAACGTGCGGAGGGAATGATATGAAAAAAAGGCGTGAAATCAGTGAATCCGAGTTTGAAATTATGAAGGTTCTGTGGGTAAAAAACGTACCGATGTCCGTGCAGGATGTCTGTGATGAAATGATTAACAAAGAGTGGAAGTATTCTACCGTCGCAACTCTTCTTGGCCGAATGGTGGGGAAAGGCGCAATTGAAGGAAAGAAAAAGGGATATTTATATTACTATACCCCCGTGCTGGATGAAAAGGAATACAAAATATCACAGACGAAAAACTTTGTCAGTAAGCTATATGACGGTTCCGTAAAAAATCTTGTTGTTTCCTTATTTGAAAACAAGGAAATGTCAGACGAGGATATTGCCGAGCTGAAAAAGCTATTTGATTTAAAGTAAGGAGGACCATCATGCTACTACAACTATTAAAAACAGTGCTGCCGCACAGGGAATTACACTGAATGCGGCTGTTTCACTTTCTCAGGTTGGTTCTTATAATATTTATGTTTATAATCAGAATGACCGAATGATTTCTTCAAAAAGAGATCAAAAAATTCCAGCTGGACAGCTTACCTTAGAACCGACCCGATACATAATAAACGGCGTTTATGAGGATGTTCCCGAAAATCAAATAGTAAGCGGCGAAACTTATCGGGTGGACATCGTGCTTTTTGATAGAGAGCAAAAGGTGATTTATCGCCAACGCGAATATGTGACCATGCCATAATGAAAAGGTTATTGTTTGTTATATAGTCAGTTGCTCAAGATGACATTTTATGTGCGGGGAGCTTTGGGGGTATAGGATAGAAGAACAGTGGAAAAATAATGCAAAGGAGGGGTTAGGTGAGCAAGGTATACCTGGCGATTATTTTTTTTACAGCGCTTTTGCTGATCCTTTCCCTGTCCAAGGCAAAGCTGCGGCTCCGTTACCAGAGAAAGGGTAAGGACGACGAATTTGCTGTGGAATTCTCTCTCTGGCGCGGCCTGCTTAGATCCAAGTTTGAAGTACCGGTCGTCAAAATAAAAAAGTCAGGCTTAAGACCGGAATCAAGACCGGAATCCCGGCGTTTAGTACAGCGCGTCTTAAGACCTGCTTTTAAGATTAGGGCACAGCTTGAAGGAGAGGGTGGCCGGCCAATCATCGAAGTAAAAAAGGGGATCCATGTTCCCGGTCCAGCCCGGATGTTAGCCATATTGAGCGGGCAAATTCGCTACTATCGGCGTTATAAGCCGGCTCTTTACTACCTGCTTGGGAGGATCTCCCTGCGCCGCCTACACTGGAGCACCGAGCTGGGAACAGGTGACCCCGCTCAAACCGGGGTTTTAACGGGAGCCTTATGGGGTTTAAAAGGTTTCTTACTGTCTTTTCTCTATGCTATGCTTGCTCCCGGCGGAGAACGGCCACACGTGACAATCAGACCCTGCTTTGAAAAGACCTGCTTGAACACCAACATTGACTGCATTCTCGAGGTTCGGCTAGGTTATCTGTTTTTCACAGGGATAAAAGCAATCTTTTTGAGGATTAGGGCCTGAATAGAGGTGTAAACAAAGCAAAGCATAATGAGCTAATAATCTCTTTAAATAAAATGGCTGGTTTATTTTAAAAACCAGCCATGACCTGTTTCCTGAACGGAATCTCATTTAGCTTTAGCGGTGTATTTAATTGAGAGGAAGAGTTATCGGTAGACCCTCCCCGGATTACATTAAAAGTGTTATTTCTTGATCTCTCCAGGGGGCAGTACCAGTTCTCCAGGTAATCCAGATGCTTTTTCTCATTAATCTTTTTGATCCTAATCCGGGTCACCACCACAAGACCACTCCCTTATGTTAATTTTTGATTAATTTTTTGTTAATATCATATTATTTCATTGTTAAGATTGTGTCAATAGATCCGAAAACGATTTTTGTGTTGTTTCTGACATCTGTTAAACCTTCACAAAACAGACAGGCTTCCCACACAAGACCAACCCATGGGCGAATAAGCTTTATTTGCTCAGGCTAAATCAGGTTACCCGTATATTTAAATATTTCTTCGGATAAATTAAGATCAAACGGACAGGGTGAAGGAGTGAGCAGAAATGCCCGAACATCCCATTGAAGGCTTAATGAAAACAGCAATGGAAAGCATTAAAGAAATGGTAGATGTGAATACCGTGGTAGGAGATCCTGTGGAGACTCCGGAGGGGACCGTGATCATCCCTGTCTCCCGTGTGGCCTGCGGCTTTGCCGCCGGGGGAGGTGAATTTGAGATAACCGGGGAGGTTAAGGAAGGACAGGCGGAGACTCAAATGCCCGCTTTCGGTGGTGGAAGCGGGGGCGGGGTTTCAGTAAAGCCAATTGGGTTTTTGGTGGTTGGTAAAGGGCAGGTGCGATGGCTACCAGTAGACGGCAACGCGCTGGCGGACCGAATCATTGATATTGCGCCGCAGCTTCTTACCCAAATTCAGTCAATGCTCAAAAGGGAAGACTATCCGCCTGGAACAAGCGTCCATGTCGCAACTCAACCCCCGCCAAACATGTCGCCTCAAACACCCTGACCTGAATTGTATCGGTTAAAGCATAAGAACTGAGGACACTAACCCCCTGTTTTACCAACAAAAAGATTAATAAAAACCCGGGCAGATAAACTCCCGGGTTTTTCATCTCTCGCCAGGGCTAAAGGAAATATATCTGTTAAAGAACTTGTTCTATTGAACCGACCTCTGTTGAATCAGCTTTATACCCGGGGGAATAATAAAATAAAATGATGAGGGGTGAAATAGCCATGCGGCCCTTATGGAAAGGCGCGATCAGCTTCGGCCTGGTCTATGTGCCTGTTAAATTATACGCTGCTACCGAACAAAAGGACATTCGTTTTAATTATCTTCACCAAAAATGCAAGACACCGGTACAATATAGGCGCTTCTGCCCTTATTGCGAAACAGAGGTTCCTATGGAGGAAATTGTACGGGGTTATGAATACGAAAAGGGTAAGTATATTGTTTTTGAGGAGGAGGACTTCGGGAAACTGGCAACGGCCGGAGGAAAAAATATAGAGATCCTGGATTTTGTAAATCTGGTAGAAATTGAGCCCATTTATTACCAAAAGGCCTATTACCTAACTCCCGGGGATGGAGGAGCCAAGGTATATGAACTGCTCAAACAAGCTATGTTTGAAACCGGCAAAGTGGCCGTGGCCAGAGTTGTCATCCGTAGCCGCGAAGTCCTGGCGGCCCTCCGGGTGAGCGAGAAAACACTAGTCATGAGCACGATGCATTATCCTGATGAAATCAGGCAGGCGAATGTCCTGCCTGAGCTGAATTACAACGTCAATCTTCCCGAAAATGAGGTGAAGATGGCCGTAAATCTGGTCAGCAGCCTTTCATCTGAATTCAAGCCCGAAAAGTATACCGACACATACAGGCAGGGCCTGATGGAATTAATCCAGGCAAAAATAGCCGGTGCAGAAATAGCGGCTCCGGTCAAACCGGAAGCTGGAAAAGTGGTTGACCTGATGGAGGCGTTGAAAGCCAGTATTGACCTGGCCCGGGAGGAACGCGGCAGGCAGGCCAAGGTTGTACCGGAAACCACTGCGGCAAAAGGGGCCGGACGACGTAAAACATCATAATGGGAGGCTACTGTGATGGAAAACGGACAGTTACCCCTGATTCGCCCGATGCTGGCCGTGAATTCCCGGCCCTTCGACAGCGGCCTGCATCTCTTTGAGATTAAATGGGACGGCTATCGCGGCCTCGTTTATCTTGACGGATGTACCGTCCTCAGGTCCCGCAATATGATTGATTTAACAAAAAGGTTTCCGGAGCTCGGCAGTCTGCATCAAAGGGTAGAAAGGAAGCCGGCCATTTTAGACGGTGAAATTGTGGTCTTTGAAAAAGGAAAACCAACCTTTGCCGGGCTCCAATCCCGGGGCAGATTAAATGATCCGAAAAATATCAGCCGGGTCTCCGTAGAGCGCCCGGCTGTTTTCATCGCCTTTGATGTTCTCTATGCCGACGGAAAGAGTGTCATGGACCAGCCGCTCAGCGAACGCAAAATTTTGTTAGAACAAATGGTTAAGCCTGGAGAGGAAATTATTGTTTCGGGTTTTATCCTGCAGACCGGCCGCGATTTCTACGAGGCCTGCGTGTCAGAAGGTCTAGAGGGAGTTGTGGCCAAAAAGCTTAGCGGCGTTTACCTTCCGGGCCGGCGGTCCATTTACTGGCAAAAGTTTAGACATACTTTGGAGGCCGAACTGGTCATCTGCGGTTATCAGAGCGGTACCGCTGGAAGAAGCCTTGGTTCTCTTGTGTTGGGCGGCTACCGGAAGGGGAAGCTGATCTTCCAGGGTAAAGTCGGCACAGGTTTTAATGAAGTCGAGGCCGGTGCATTGATCGAGGGTCTACGCAAGATAGAAACGGCGGTTGAGACGATAGGGGTTCCAGCGGGCGAAAAAAGGCGTACCCGGTGGGTTCGTCCCCTTTTAGTCTGCTCCATCGACTATCTGACCACTACGAAGGGGGGCTACCTCCGGCACCCCGTTTATAGGGGTATCCGCTGGGACAAATCCCCGGAAGAATGCCAGGCAGTGGATGACATCCAGGAGTCACAATAAACATACCTACAAAAAGAGGTGTTTACCGTGAAGGATTCACATGTATCAGTTAACGATCACGAAGTCAAACTCACCAACCTGGATAAGCTGATCTGGCCGGAAGGACTGACCAAGGCCCATCTGGTTAAATATTACTGGGAAATCGCCCCCTATCTCCTGCCGCATCTCTATAACCGCCCGTTAGTGATGAAAAGATATCCGAATGGTCTTGCAGGTGAAGCTTTTTACCAGAAAGAGTGTCCTGACTACGCGCCGGACTGGATTAAAAGGCATCCGGTCGAGCATTCCGAAAAGGTTGTGAACTACATTGTTTGTAACGATACCGCCACCCTGGTCTGGTTGGCCAACCAGGGCTGTCTTGAAATGCATCCCTGGCTTTCCCGTATAGAAAATGTAGAGTGTCCGGATCTAGCTGTCATGGACCTTGATCCAGCAGCGGGAGCTACCTTTAAAGATGTTTTAAAAATAGCCCTGTTAGTTAAAGAAGCCCTGGCCCAATTCAACTTACACTCCTACCCCAAAACCTCCGGGGCTACCGGCCTGCATATTTTTGTTCCCATAAAACCCGGATACGCACATCAAACCGTTACTAAAGCTATGCAATATATAGCTGATCTGATTGTGAAAATCAATCCGGAAAAGGCCACCATAGAAAAAAAGGTTGTCAAAAGAAAGGCGAAGGTTTACTTGGATTATTTACAAAATGGCCGTGGAAAAACAATGGCTTTCCAGTATAGCCTGCGGCCATTACCCGGCGCCCCGGTATCTACCCCGCTAGCCTGGGAGGAAGTTGAATCATTGAATATTGCACCAGGCGCCTTTTCAATACATAATATTTTTTCACGAATAAAAGAAGTAGGAGATCTTTACGATGATCTATTGTCGTACAAACAACCCCTTGACACCTTACTGGATTTAGCAATTTCCAATAAATAAATACTCCAAAATTTTAAGTATTTTTTGCATATGGTACCCATAGTGTTTTTGATCCTATCTTTTTTTGCCTGGCAATTTTCCGGACTTACCGGTACCTTGTTTTTAATCAGGTCTATCTCACTATTTATTGACTTCGCTAAAGTTATGTTTTATTATCATTATAACGTCATATAACGTTATAATGAGTTTTGTAATTATTTTTATGCCATTATATTTTATAATGTTTGACATAGAGTTAATTTATGTTGAATTGTGTTTATTTATGTTGAGTATTACTTATCAATGCATCATTGTGTCTGGTCCTGGCTACTGACGCTCTGGTAATCTTGGCGTCGATAAAGAAGTTTTAACAAACTGGTTAAATACGAAATCTTCCTGGCATGATGAACCAGGTGAGGTTATGGCTGTCTATGTGGGCAAAGCACTACGCAAACATTAAAGGCAATCGGGTTTTACGCCTGCAGCAAACAGATTGAGTATTTAGACTATCATAAATTCTGCTCAGGATTGGAGTGAAAAGTCAGTGACTAAAAAAGTGGGCTGATAAGCTTTAAGAGCAAAAATTGATAAAGCCTGGAGTTTAAAACTAAAAGGAGGCATGGGTATTTTCCGGCGGATTAGAACCTATCAAGGTTCGCCAGGCTCAGACAAGAGCTCTTTAAATATTATCACCTAAAGGTAGAACCATAAAGGGGAGGATAAAAGTGTCATTCTTGAAACCAGATTCAAAATATCAGGCTGATAGGATCATCGGTTGTATTGTCATGGTGGCAGTGTTGTTTACTTTTCTACTGGTGGCCAAACCTGGTCCGGCCGGCGCTACCAACACCGTAGGCGATAAAACGACTACGATTACCATTACCGTCAATGACAATGGCACTGTTACTACCGCCGGCGTCTTTACTATCAGCGATCTGCAAAGTCTGTCTCAGAAAAGAAATATCTACAGCTCGTTCAACAACAACATCGACAAAAAGTTCTATGCGGCTGAAGGAGTTCTGCTGACCGACCTTTTGGCCTATGCCAAGATCGACCTAAACAACATAGACAAATTTACCTTTACGGCAACAGACAATTACACCCGTACGTTCACCAATTCCTACCTGTTGGATACATTGCGTTATTGTTATCCGAACCTGGAGGACAATTCTTCGACTCAAGGAGCCATCCAAGTACAACCTGTCCTATCTTTAAAATCAATGGAGTTTTCGCAATATAATCAGGTGGATTTTAACCTGATGGATGATTACTACGCGGTCAGGCTATTCTTTGGGCAAAATGAGCAAGACCTGGTCAACGACCAGGGGTACGTCAAGTGGATTAGCGATATCCAAGTATTTACAAAGTCACTCAGTGCCAACCCCCCCGCATTAACCGCCGACTTCATCCATAACTCCGTTGGCCAGCCTGTATACCTTGACTTTACCGATGATCAGAACTGGCGCAATGCCATCTCTGGCGTAACTGTTGACGGGACCTCTATTGCCGGGAAATATAGCGTGGCCGCCGGTACGATCATAATTGACGGCAGCGTCTTTGACAACGAAAAAGATTATGCTGTTGTGGTCAAGGCCAACGGCTACCAGGACGCCTGCATAACACAGCATAAGGGCGCCTGGCCGGTGATTTTTACTTTGGATGGAGATGCCGTAGCACAGCATGCCTATACCTTGGCTGACTTGAGAGCAATGCCGGTTACGACAGGTCAATATGGGCCATTAACCTGCAAAGGTGTAGCGTTACAGGATCTATTGACAGCAGCAAACATCACCGATTCTTCCTGGCAGGCACAGATCAACGTCACCGACGCAGCTACTTTCCCCATTAAGCCGGTCAGTGTTACCGATTTGCTCGACCCGGCCAATAGATACCTGCTGACCTATGAAATTAACGGGGAGCCAATCGCTATTGGTCCCGAGATTCATACCACCCTACGGATTTTTTGGGGCATTGGCGTAACGTATAAGAATGTGACCGGGATTACTATTACCGAGTCCTTGCCATCCGCTCATTCTGTATACACAGTCACACCGGTAGAAGATGCAACAACATATCAAACCAGCGCTACAACCGACGGTATCAAAACCATGACCGTAAATAACGGTGTTTCCGGCATGAAGTATTTTGTTGTACAAGTGGATCCGGTAACAGCACATGAAGGGCTTGAAGCGGTTGTTTTTGTGCATTCAAGAAACGGTGTGCAGGATAGCTTTAATGTGACTAAAGCAGATCTTGACGCGGTTAATACCGCTCAGGCCGGTTTTAATGTTCAGGCCGGCGATGAAATCAAGGTCTATATCGTTGATGATTTAACCAATGAAGTTGGTTTTAGCCCGACTATTTTACAATAACATCAGCAACCTAAGAAAAGGAATTGATAGTGCCACACAAAACCAGAGTTTCATACGCTAGATAAAGTTGTTCCAGCGTTCACATATGCTTTGTTTAAGGAGCAAGCTGCATTAAAGGGGCGAAGGTGCTGCCAATCTTAAGTTGTGCTTGGCTCCGCAAACTAAAGGAGGTAGGTCATTCAAATACGATCTAGCGAAAAACAAGAGGAGTAATGATGTTTGAAAAAGAGAGAAATCTTTAAGGGAGGTTGGTTGTTGATGAAGAAAGGGATTCTGAGAAATAATTTCGTCAGTATGTTGTTTGTTTTTGTTGTGCTGATTGGTTTGGTTTTTTCCTCTATGGGCACCTCATTGGGTGCTGCATATGGGGATAGCTTAGACACACTTGAGCCTACCGAAATAGGTTTGGTAATTTGTGGTGATGCGGTTGAAAATGGTGTGGGATTTACAGGAGATATGGTTTATCTTACACATGCTGAAGTAGAAAATGCGGCAGACAACAAAGATATGACCGGCACGATGCTGGCAGACTGCTGGACATCTGCTCCGGTGATGTTTTCTGCCTATGAAAATCATGGTACTCCTGTAACAAATTATAGATATGTAGAAGGTATCGATCTCCAGAAAGTATTGGTTAAGCTAGGATTTAGCGGTACAGAGATTAATAGCCTTTCGGCAACGGTGGAATCCGGTAAGAATAGTGTTGGTCGCAGATATGCGGTGGGTGTTAATGACTTTGCTGCTAACAGCAGGGTATATTTCCCTTCTGACGGCAGTTCTGCTCAGTCTGTTTCTCCTGTGCTGGCATTTTATGAAACGCTGAAAGAGGGCAGTGAGGATTTCACAACACCTGTTAAGTTGAACGATGCTACCTATATTCCTCACCCTACGTTTATTTTTGGTCAGAAAGAACAAACGGAATCGAACAATTGTAGTTGTGTAAAAAATGCTGAAAAGCTGACTATCGGTGATGTCAAATCTGCGCTGAAGATTAGTGTGAACGGTACACTGAATAAACAAATTGAGTTAAGCGAAATTGTGCTGATGGGCCGATATCATACGGAATATTCTTATATAAAGGACGGGGCTACGGTAACTCATCAGGTTGATGGTGTTCCCCTAAGCAAGTTGCTGAATGAATATGGAGTTAACGTCACAAATCCTAACGCGGAATTGACTTTCTCTGTGCTTGATCCTGGCGCAGAACTTACTCCCTGGAAAAGCCGTACGGTAAAGGGCTCAGAAATTGACCAGTGCTTTGTAGCTTATGATGCTAAAGATGCTAATGGTGCGATAACTGACAATACTCCTTTGCGTGTTTATTGTCCGGGCAGTTTTGGTAACGAAGTATTAATTAGAAACGTTGCCGCCCTCAGTATCGTTAATCCTGCCGGAGGCGGCGGGGGCAGTGGCGAAACAGGTCTCAAGCAACCCGGCAGTCCCAGCACGGATACCGTATTCTATGTGGCGGTCAAAGAGAGCGCCGGTAGTGAGAGCAAATTTTACTATTATACGCTTGATGAGTTAAAAGCAAAATACGACACAACGGAACAATTTATTTTTGACAATCATAGTGTCGCACAGACAGTAAATTGCAAAGGTTTTATGGTGGAGGACATCCTTAAAGACCTGACCGGCGCAACGCTTAGCGACAGTATGATCATCCAGTATGCCGAGCAGGATGGCTACCATGCTTCCAGTGACAATGCTATTTATGTGGATACCATCGCCAGTATCCAGGGTAGAATGGGCAACAAGCCGATGATTACCTATGCTATTAACGAGCAACCCGATGCAAATAAGGTCAATGATCCTGAAGGGGTATATAAAGACGCGGACGGGAATTCCGGTTATCTGAGAGCATACCGGAATACCGGTAATGCCAACTCGGTTGTCATGAAAGGTTTAATGGGTATTGTGGTAAGCGACACCGGCAAGGCGATCGACGGCAAGTGCGGCTACACCATTGAAATGATCAGTGAAAAGAATCCGGATAAAAAGGTAACGGCGGATCAAGTGGTCTATGGCTGTATGCCGGGGATGGAGGTAACCGTAAAGGCTCCCACCGTGGTAAACTGCCAGTTGGCGGCAGGTGAAGAGGCCTATCATATTATAACTGTGCCGGCCGATAATGCCGCACCTGCAAATACAGTCGTGACTTTCAAGTATCAGGAAAACAACTATTTCTATGTCAAGAACAGTACGACAGGTACTACTCAGTACTATACCTATACCGATTTGGTGAAGCTCGGACAGCAGGTGCCGGGTCTTCCGGATCCCGCGCTTACCGATGACGACGGTCTGGATAACAATGACGGTTCCGGCTATGGAAAGCCAATGTATTACCGATACAACGGGGTTTATGCCAGCCAGTTGATTGAGAATCTGACCAATGGAACAGGCACGGTGAACAGTGTAGCTTTCGTGGACAAAGATGCTGTAAGCCACGAAGTAGATGCAGCCGGTGCCGGCGATTACTTTGTAGCTTATAACAATACTCAGTCCAAAAGCGCCACCAATACGCCGGAGGGTAAGCGTGTTACCAAAGCATATCCCGTCGCCAAGGTCATCTTGCCGGCTACCGGCAGTCTTACCGATGATGTTGATGTTTTGACGGCCAATGCCGCCGGTATTGTTATCACGACAACGGGGGGCAGTGGCGATAGTGGTTCAAAACCTGTATATACTATCACTCCAGCAACGGATCCAGTATATCAAAATGGCGCTACGAACAAAGGGATTAAAACAATGACTGTTAATAATGGGGTTTCCGGCATGATCCATTTTGCTGTGCAGGTGACTCCGGTAACAGCACATAACGGCAGTGAAGCAGTTGTCTTTGTACATTTAAGAAACGGTGTCCAGCTCAGTATAAACGTGACTAAAGCTGACTTTGACGTTGTGCATACCGCCCAGGCGGGCTTTAATGTGCAGGCCGGTGATGTGGTTAAAGCTTATATTGTAGATGATTTGACCAACGATGTCGACTTTAACCCGACGGTACTGCAAGTCAGCAGCGCTTCTTGAGAAGGTTAATCCATAACGTATTAATTTTGAAGGGGGATAGAGAATTGCAACTAAAGCAAATAAAGCTTAAATCTAAGACTGGAAGGATTGTCAGCTGTCTAACCATACTGACTGTATTGTTCAGTTTTCTCTGGATGGCCCTGCCGGATTCTGCCAGTGCCAGTGGCACACCGGCTACATCGCTTACGGTTAAGCTCAATGATACCACGTTGGCAACCTACTCGAGCAGTGATTTGGAGAATATGACACAGGTGACCCAGGGCTTCTCTTCGATCGACAGCATGCCGGCGCCATGCATGACGGCAGCACAGGGGGTCAAGGTGGCCGACATCTTGACAAGGGCAGGGCTCGATGTCAATTCAGTGCAAAATATTACATTTAAGTCAACCGATGGTTATGCCATGTCGTTAACCAAGCAATATTTGCTTGACACCAACCGCTATTATTATCCCAACATAACCAGTTATTGGGACTCAGATAATAAATGTACTTATGGTGCGGCTTTGAATGGCGGGGTTCAGGTAGATCCGATCCTAGCGTTAAAATCTTACTACAAACGGTTTGTCGTTGTGCCTGAATTCGACCTGATGGATAATAAGTATTCACTGAGGCTGTGTTTTGGGCAGGACCCTAATAATATTACCGACATAACCAGCAGCAAATTTGCCAAATACGTCAACGAGATCAATGTAGATGGGAATCTACTGCCGGCATCCCCCCCGGTTCTGGTTGCTGATACTACAGATAACACGGTAAGCCAACCAGTAACCCTCACCTTTACCGATGATGCGTTCTGGCGCGCTGCCATCACGGGTATTACCGTTGATGGCGCCGCCCTTACCAGCAGCCAGTACAGCGTGGCAGCCGGCGCCATTACCATCAATGCAGGGGTATTTGCATCCGCAGGAAATTATAACATCGCGGTTAACGCCACCGGCTACTCAGGAACCAGCGTCACCCAGACCATGAAGGCATTGCAGGTAACAGTCACCATGAACCTCAGCAAGAGCACAGCAGCGGTTGGAGAGAGCGTAACCGTTTCAGGTTACCATACTCCTTATGGCTGGATTACTGTTAAAGTACTTGACAGCGGCCGAAACATAGTTGTATTTGACGCAACAACGGCAGATGCTGACGGCATCTACAGGATTAACTTCATTATACCTGACACCACCAGCGAAGTTTTGACTGCTGTAGCAGGAGTCGGCAGTAATGTTGTCAACAAAGCGATAGCTGTTAGTACAACACTTCCTTCTGATACCAATGCGCCTACCTGGAACAACGGCAGCCTTTCTACTGCCAACGTTAACAAGACCGGGCTGACCCTGAACTGGAGCGGGGCCACGGATGATGTCGGGGTAACCGGATATAAGGTTTATCAGGACAGCAGTCTACTGACCAACAGCACTGTTGCCGGGACCAGCTACAGTGTCACCGGTTTGAGTGCAGATACCCGCTACAGCTTTGCTGTACAGGCGGTAGATGCGGCCGGCAATGAAAGTACGGATGGTCCCGGCATCACCGTAACAACAAAAAGCTCCGGCGGAAGCAGTGGTGGTGGTGGTGGTGGCGGTTCGTCAACAACACCGCAAACAGTTTCCTCCACAACCGGGACAGCGACAGTTACACCCGGCGCCGGCGGCACAATCAGCCTGGGCAGTGAAGTGATCGTTAAGGTGCCGGCTAACGCACTGGTGGGAACCAGCAAAGTGGAGGTAAAAGTTGAGAAAGTAACCACCGCTTCCACCATACCCACTGGCTTCAAACTGGCCGGCAGTGTCTATGAGTTCAGCGTGGGGGGAAAGAGTACCTACAGCTTTAATAAAAATATAACTTTGACGTTTAGCTTTGATCCATCCGCGTTTAGTCAGGGTGAGGTGCCGACAGTTTACTACTATGATGAGGCGCTGGCCAAGTGGGTAAACCTCGGCGGTACAGTATCAGGCTCAACGATAACAGTACAGGTGGACCATTTTACTAAGTACGCTGTGATGGCAGTCAAGGAAACTGTTAGTGAGCCGGTTGTAGTCAAGACAACAGACATCACCGGTCACTGGGCGCAAGAAAATATCAACAAGCTGGTTGCCATTGGCGCCATCAAGGGCTATCCCGACGGCAGCTTCAAACCCGACAAAACCATTTCTAGGGCCGAATTCGCCACCGTGCTGGTGAAAGCGTTTAAGCTGGCGCCCCAGAGCGGCAAGGTGTTTGCAGACACTGCCAATCACTGGGCTAAAAACGATCTAGCCACGGCAGCGTCCTACGGCATCGTCGGCGGCTATGATGAGACTACCTTCGGTCCTGATGATTTGATTACCCGCGAGCAGATGGCGGTGATGATCGTCAAAGCCGCGAAGCTTAACACGCTAACAGAAGAACCCAGCTTCGCCGATAGCGAAAACATTTCCGACTGGGCCAGGGCAGCCGTTACCACTGCAACCGGTAACGGAATCATGAAAGGGTACCCTGACAACACCATGCGGCCCCAGGGTAATACCACCAGAGCGGAGGCCGTCACGGTGATTGCCAACACTCTCAAGTGAAAGCAGTAAAATAGTCCCTACTGTTTAATGTTTCATTGTTATGTACCGTGTTGATTTTGTTTGTTAACTTTAGCAAAACAGGGGAACCCACGTTCAGGCTTCCCCTGTTTTTAAATTTTAATATTGAGTAAAAACCAGCTGTCAATCCATTTTAAAGTCCGTAAAGAGCTCCGTCGCCGCAAAGAAAATTTTGCCAGAAAGGAGGAAGATGTCGACCTAATCCCGAAAAAAGGGGATTAGATAGGCGAGGGTAGAACAGAGGGGAGCAACTCCATTGGAAGATAGAATATACTGGTTGGGATGGCAGTTCTTAATGCCAGGAACCGGGAAAAGGTTGTGGTCACTGGTGGAACATTTCGGCTCCCCCCGGGCGGCATGGGAGGCCGGGCTAAAAGAGCTTTCCAAAGCACCCAGGTTAGGCCTTGAGGGAGCTGAGGGTCTGGCGCGGCGCAGGTCCCAGATTGATCCGACCAGAGAAGCCTCCAGGTTGGACTCCCTGGGTATAACTTTTGCCTGTCACACCGACCCTCATTATCCAGAAAACCTTCTCCAAATTTACGACCCTCCCCCTGTGGTTTTCCTCAAGGGTCAAATTAAATCCTCGGATTCTCTGTCCATTGCAATTGTGGGCTCCCGGAAGCCATCACCCTACGGCCGGGCGGTCGCTGAGAAACTGGCAGTAGATCTGGCAGCCCTGGGCATAACTATTGTAAGCGGCATGGCCAGAGGAATCGATACGGAAGCGCACAGGGGCGCTCTGGCCGGTGGCGGTCGAACGCTTGCCGTGCTGGGATGCGGCCTGGATGTGGTTTATCCAAGGGAAAATTTAAGGCTCATGGAACAAATTGCCGGCAGGGGTGCGGTTATCAGTGAATTTCCGCCTGGCTCTCCCCCGGAGGCCTGGCATTTTCCAGTCCGTAACCGGATCATCAGCGGCCTGTCCAGGGGGACTGTCGTTGTTGAGGCCTCCGAGAGAAGCGGCGCCCTGATTACCGCCGACTTTGCCCTTGAACAGGGCCGTGATGTAATGGCTGTTCCCGGTAATGTTGTAAACGCTCTTAGCAGGGGTCCCCATCGATTGATTAAACAGGGGGCCAGGCTTGTAGAAGGAGCAGGCGATATTCTGGATGAAATAGGTTTGGAAAAACTATTTCCCGTCCCGGAAGCCGGTCAAGGAGGAAAGATGAAGATGAGCGGCGAAGAACAAGCGCTTTATAGCCTTTTATCACTAGAGCCGGTTTCTCTGGATGAATTAATCAGCAAATCCGGACTTGCTCCCCAAAAGGTCATGGCTGCTTTGATGTACCTGGAAATCAAGGGCTTGACCAGACAGCTGCCGGGCAAGTTTTACACCCGTGCGGGGCGGGACCTGTTCTAAAGTTTATGATTAAAGGATAGATTATTAAATAATGTATAAGATATACCATAAAAAGCCAGGCAAATTTAAATGGGGTGGACAGTTTTGTCTAAAACGTTAGTTATTGTGGAGTCTCCGGCTAAAGCCAAAACAATAAGCAAATTCCTGGGCAAAAAGTATTTTGTTAAAGCTTCGATGGGGCATGTGCGCGACCTGCCCAAAAGCCAATTCGGGGTGGATGTACAAAACGGATTTAATCCCAAATATATAACCATCAGGGGGAAAGGTGACACCATCAAGGACTTGAGGGCTGCAGTTAAAAAAAGCGACAAGGTGCTGATTGCATCCGACCCGGATCGGGAAGGGGAAGCCATAGCCTGGCACCTGCAAAATCTCCTGAATATCTGTGATGACAAGCCTTGTCGCATTGAATTTAATGAAATTACCAAGCAGGCCATTCAAAACGCAGTTAAGCACCCAAGGCCCATCGACAACAACCGGGTCAACGCCCAGCAAGCCCGGCGCATCCTTGACCGGTTGGTCGGCTACAACTTAAGCCCGCTGCTCTGGCGCAAGGTCAAGAAGGGCCTGAGCGCAGGGAGGGTACAATCGGTGGCGGTTCGCCTGATTGCTGACCGGGAAGAGGAAATCCAGGCCTTTGTGCCTGAGGAGTACTGGACACTGACGGGAAGTTTTGTTAAAACAGGGCACGCCCCCTTTGAAGGAAAGCTCCATCATTACAAGGATAAGAAAATTGAGATTAAAACCGAAGGACAAATGCAGGAGGTATTGGACAACCTTAAGGGACTGCATTATACCGTAGCAAAGGTTACCCGCAAGGAAAAAAGCCGTAGACCGGCTTCTCCGTTCATAACCAGTACGCTGCAGCAGGAAGCCTACCGCAAGCTTAATTTTACAGCGCGCAAGACAATGATTGTTGCGCAGCAGCTTTATGAAGGTTTGGATCTTGGCAAAGAAGGCACCTCCGGCCTTTTAACGTACATTCGCACCGACTCTGTCCGGGTTTCGGATACTGCCAGGGATGAGACCAGGGCCTATATTCAGGATCGCTTTGGCCTACCGTTCGTCAGCAAAGTAAGCGCACGGCCTCCAGTAAAGGGGAAAATTCAAGACGCCCACGAGGCCATCCGCCCTACATCCATTAGCAGGGAACCGGACCAAATTAAGCAATATCTTTCCAACGAACAATATAAGCTCTATAAGCTAATCTGGTCACGGTTTCTGGCCAGCCAGATGAGTCCTGCTATTTTCGACACAACCAGCATCGATATTCGAGCGGGAGACTACCTTTTTCGCGCCGTTGGCTCCATCCTGAAGTTTCCGGGATATCTGAAGGTTTATACAGAGAGCCGCGACGACGGCGAGAAGGACGAGGATAAACTCCTGCCTGAAGTCAAAGAGGGGGAAGTTGTAGAAGCCAGGTCCCTTACAGAAAAACAGCATTTTACCCAGCCGCCGCCCCGTTATACCGATGCCACCCTGGTTAAAACCCTTGAAGAGAAGGGCATCGGGAGACCCAGCACCTATGCACCCATTGTTGAAACAGTTATTAAAAGGGGCTACATCGTCAGGGAAAACAAGCAGCTTTACCCCACCGAATTGGGTGTAATTGTGGTGGACTTGCTAAAGAAACACTTCAAGGATATTATTGATGTTACATTCACCGCAGGAATGGAAGAGAAATTAGACAGCATCGAAGAAGGCGATCTGGATTGGGTTAAGGTTCTGGATAGTTTCTATGACCCTTTTATGGGGACATTAGAAAAAGCAGAGGATGAAATCGGGCAAGTTCAGGTGGCGGATGAAGTCACTGAAGAGGTTTGTGAACTGTGCGGTCGTAATCTGGTCATTAAAATGGGCCGTTTTGGTAAATTTCTGGCCTGCCCCGGCTTTCCTGACTGCCGCAACACAAAGCCACTTTTAGAACCTACCGGTGTCCTGTGCCCCCGCTGCGAGGGGGAAATTGTCATCCGCCGCAGCAAGAAGGGCAGAAAGTTTTACGGTTGCAGCCGCTATCCGGATTGCGATTTTGTAACCTGGGACCGGCCCTCCAAGACCAGGTGCCCGGAATGTGGTGACCTTATGGTAGAAAAAAAGAGCGCCGGTAAAAACCAATCACTCAAGTGCATTAACCAAAACTGTAGCTCCAACCAGGGATCAAGTGGAAAGAAATCTAGCAGTAAAAGGATCGAGCCCGAGGAGACGGAAAAGGGGAATTTTTTAACAACCCGGTAGGGAATTCATGCAGTGCGGGTGGTCAACTTTAATGCATACAAAATCAGATCTGGGGAGCAACCCCACAAAAAAGCATGTGGTTGTAGTCGGGGCCGGGCTAGCCGGGGCTGAAGCAGCCTGGCAGGCGGCAAAAAGCGGGGGCAGGGTAAAACTCTACGAGATGCGGCCGGGAAAGCAGACGCCCGCCCACCACACCGCCGAATTTGCCGAACTGGTTTGCAGCAATTCACTCCGGGCTACCGCCCTTGAAAACGCGGTGGGACTCTTAAAGGAAGAAATGAGGATCCTTGGTTCTCTGATTATGAGCTGTGCCGATGAAACCAGGGTGCCGGCCGGTGGAGCCCTGGCTGTAGATAGAAATCTTTTTGCCGCTTGTGTTACGGAAAGACTCAACCGGCACAACCGGATTGAAGTATACCGTAAAGAGATTACCCGAATACCGGTGGGAGACGCGATCATCCTTGCCACCGGGCCGCTGACCTCGGAGACCCTGACTGAAAGCATCGGCGCTTTTACCGGTGAAGGATATCTTTATTTTTATGACGCTGTGGCGCCGATTGTTACCGGTGAGTCTATTAACATGGACAAAGTGTTTCGCTCTTCACGTTACGATAAAGGCGAGGCTGCTTATCTAAATTGCCCCATGAACAAATCCGAGTATGACACTTTCTGGGAAGCTCTCTCTACAGCAGCAGTAGCGCCCATGAGAGAGTTTGAAAAAAAGCGTCACTTTGAGGGCTGTATGCCTGTAGAAGTTCTGGCCAGGCGGGGAAAAGAAACACTCCTTTACGGCGCTTTAAAACCCGTGGGCCTGACCGACCCCCGAACGGGCAGACGCCCCCATGCAGTGGTGCAACTGAGGCAGGAAAATGCCGACGGGACCCTGTACAATCTGGTGGGGTTTCAGACGAGCCTCAAATGGAGCGAACAAACCCGTGTTTTTCGACTCATACCGGGTTTGGAAAAGGCCGAATTTGTCCGGCTGGGTGTCATGCATAGAAACACCTACATCAACTCGCCGATCTTATTGGATCCTTCTCTTGAAACGAAAAGACAGCACGGACTATTTTTTGCGGGCCAGATAACCGGGGTAGAGGGCTATGTGGAGTCGGCAGCGTCCGGCCTGATGGCAGGAATCAACGCCGCCCGTTTGCTGGCTGGAAAAGAGCCGCTGATCTTCCCCAGGGATACGGCGCATGGCTCTCTTGCTCATTATATTACAGCCGCCGAACCCGCTCATTTTCAGCCTATGAATATAAATTTCGGACTCTTCCCACCGCTGGACGGCAAAATCTTAAACAAGAAAGAGCGCTACAAAAGGATTGCCCAAAACGCACTGGGATCTATTGAGTCCTTTAAGACAAGGTGTGGCTTAGACACAATTACAGAATAAGACTTATGAATGCAAGAGGTAGTATGTACACCCATTTTGATAATTATCTTATATATCTCAAAGTTGAAAAAAACGCTTCCCCCAAAACCATTGCCAGTTATCAGAAGGACTTCTTTCGGGGGCTGGATTTCTTTGCAGATCTTCTCAAAAAAGAGGACCATGCCGTTCTTCCAACTGATCTTGATCACCGGACCTTTCGTCATTACCTGGCCTTTTTAAAAAAACAGGGACTTGCACGCACAACCGCTGCCCGGCACCTTGCGGCCTGGCGTTCCCTTTACCGCTATCTTCAGCGGGAAGGGATTATTGATGACAATCCACTAATCAGGGTAGCTAGCCCAAAACTTGACAAAAAATTGCCGAAATTTCTATTTGAGAATGAAGCTGCCGCCCTTGTAGAGTCACCGGACCTGAGTCAGCCCCTTGGTGTTCGCGATAGGGCCCTTTTGGAAACACTATATGCCGGGGGTCTGAGGATAAATGAGCTGGTATCGTTGGATCTCGGGGACATGGATCTGGCTACGGGCTACGTGAGAATTATGGGAAAAAGATCGAAAGAAAGGATGGTCCCTCTTGGCTCAAAGGCTGTTGAAGCCCTGAAAAATTACCTTCGTGACGCTCGGCCAAGGCTTTTGGCCAACCGGGGATCAAAAAAAACCCAGCAGGCTTCAAAAACTGGCGGACTACAAATAATGCCTTTACCCGGAAAACTAAACAATGCAGTATTTTTGAACCGTTGGGGGGATCGACTTTCTAGCCGGGGGATTCGAAAGATACTCAATAAATACGTGGAAAAAGTCAGCTTGGGAAGAAAAATCAGCCCTCATACCTTACGTCATTCATTTGCCACACACCTCCTGAACGCCGGTGCGGATCTTCGCCTGGTGCAGGAGCTTTTAGGGCACACAAGGCTTACCAGCACACAGTTGTACACCCATATTACCAGTGAGCGGCTGAAACAAGTCTATAGGAAATCCCACCCACGGGCTAAGGAATAATAAATGTATAGATCCTACTAATCATTTTGAAGGGAGAAAAACATGTTTCACGCCACTACCATCGTCGCCGTGAAAAAGGAAGGGAAAATTGCAGTTGCCGGGGACGGGCAGGTTACGTTTGCCCAGAACACAATTATCAAGAAAGGTGCAAGAAAAATCAGGCGCCTGTTTAAGAATAAAGTAGTGGCTGGATTCGCCGGCTCCGTGGCCGATGCCTTTACGCTCTTTGAAAAATTTGAGGGGAAGCTGGAAGAATACCATGGAAACCTGCAGCGGGCAGCCGTGGAATTGGCCAAGGAGTGGCGTACTGATAAAATTCTAAGACGTCTTGAGGCCCTCTTGATTGTTGCCTCCAGTGAAGATCTGTATATCATCTCCGGTTCCGGCGAAGTCATTGAGCCTGACGACGGGGTCACGGCTATCGGTTCCGGCGGACCTTACGCCCTGGCAGCGGCCCGTGCGCTGATGAAGCATACGCAACTGGAGGCAAGAGACATTGTCAGAGAAGCCCTCACTATTGCGGCCGAAATCTGCATCTATACAAACGACCAGATCATCGTGGAGGAGCTTTAAAAAAAACAACCTCCAGCTGCCTCTGCAAACAAGCCGGGCATCTACGGCTGGAATCCGAAACTCTTGCAATCATTTTCAAGACAAACATCGAAAATCATGGGGGTCGTAAAAATGGAACATCTGACACCGCGCCGTATTGTTGAAGAGCTTGACAAATACATCGTGGGTCAAAATAACGCGAAAAAAGCCGTTGCCGTGGCCCTGCGCAACCGCTACCGCCGCAGGAAACTTCCGGAAGATCTCAAGGACGAAGTAATTCCGAAAAATATTCTGATGATCGGACCTACGGGGGTGGGCAAAACTGAAATAGCCCGCCGCCTGGCCAGGCTGGTTAAGGCGCCATTTGTAAAGGTAGAAGCCACTAAGTTCACCGAAGTCGGATATGTCGGCAGGGATGTCGAGGGAATGGTCCGTGATCTGGTTGAAACATCAATCCGGATGGTGAAGCAGGAAAGGCTGGCAATGGTTGAAGACAAGGCTAAAAAGATAGCCGATGAAAAAATTGTAGAACTTCTAGCGCCTTACCCGGTACAGGAGACATCATCCCGCAACCCGTTGGAAATGCTGTTTGGTACAGCCAAAGCGACTGAACCGCATGATCAGTCCCAGGACCAGCGAATGAGGCGGGTGGATTTTGAAAGGGAGATCCTAAGGGAAAAACTAGCCAGGGGGGAACTTGAGCAGGAAACCCTGGAAATTGAAGTGGAAGACAACAAGCCCCCCATGCTTGAAGTGTTTACTGGCTCGGGCATGGAAGAAATGGGTATAAACCTTCAGGACATGCTAGGCGGGTTAATTCCCAAGAAAAAGCGCAGCCGTAGAGTTAGCGTGAAAGAAGCACGCTTTATTATAGCTCAGCAGGAAGCCCAGAAGTTGATTGATATGGACGAGGTTGTTTCCACGGCGATCAAGCGGGCTGAAGATGAAGGTATAATTTTTTTAGATGAAATAGATAAAATTGCCGGCAAAGAAGGCCTGGGACCCGATGTTTCCAGGGGTGGGGTGCAGCGCGACATTCTGCCCATTGTGGAAGGTTCCACCGTTGTTACAAAATATGGCCCGGTCAAGACCGACCATATCCTGTTTATTGCGGCAGGAGCTTTTCATATATCGAAACCATCCGACCTGATCCCTGAACTCCAGGGCCGTTTCCCGATCCGTGTCGAATTGGAGAGCCTAACACGTGAGGATTTTCAACAAATTTTGACAGAACCAAGAAACGCGCTAATTAAGCAATATACCGAATTATTGGCCACAGAAGGGGTCACGGTTAAATTTTCACAAAATTCACTTGTGGAAATTGCGCGGATCGCTTATACTGTTAATGAGCAAACGGAGAATATAGGCGCCCGGCGCCTGCATACAATTCTGGAAAAGTTATTAGAAGATATATCCTTTGAGGCGCCGGAGTTGTCTGGCAAAAATATTGAAATTGACAATAAAAATATTGTTGAGAAGTTGGGTCATCTGGTGAAAAGTCAGGATTTAAGTCGCTACATACTGTGAACTAGAGGGAAGGGTTAGGATGAGAGCACTACTAGAAAAAACCAGAGCTATCAATAAGATACTTCAGAAGTCAGCAGGCTATACTGTGGATTTTAATGAAGTTGCCAATGTTTTAAGCGAGAATATTGGGGCTAGTATTTATATTCTTGATCGAAAAGGGAAAGTTTTTGGATACACATATCTTAAGGGCTGGACATGTGAGATCATGAAAGACATCGTTGAGGGTCAAGGTGGTTTCCCGGAGGACTACAACGAGAGCTTGATGAAAGTTAATGAGACTCACGCTAATTGCTGCCAAACCAAAAATTCATGCGTTTTTGAAAACACACGTTGTCGTTTTAACAATAAAATCACGACAACGGTACCGATAATTGGTGGAGGAGCGCGTCTAGGCACGCTGGTGCTGGCCAAGTTTGACAATCACTTTACTGATGAGGACCTTGTCCTTGGCGAATATGGGGCAACCGTTGTTGGAATGGAAATCCTGCGGGCAAAGACTGAAGAAATGGAAGAAGAAGCCAGGAAGAGGGCCGCTGTTCAAATTGCCCTGGGAACGCTCTCCTATTCCGAAATGGATGCGGTACAGCACATCTTTGATCAATTGGAAGGTGAAGAGGGTCTTCTGGTTGCCAGTAAAATTGCAGACCGCGTCGGGATTACCCGGTCAGTGATTGTAAATGCCCTGAGAAAGTTTGAAAGTGCCGGAGTAATTGAGTCAAAATCCCTTGGCATGAAAGGGACCTACATCCGTGTTTTGAATGACCGCCTTCTGGAGGAACTGGAAAAAATCAAGCAGCATTAAACTAATAAGAACTAACCTTGGTATTTTACAGCCCCGGCTTGCGCCGGGGCTGTAACTGTGGTAAAATACAAAATGGTGTGAATTACACACGCTGCTGGATTTTTGCAAGGGTGCCCTCCGGGGTCTTGCGGGAGAGGAAGGCAGCGGAGGACGAAAACCAGTGTGGGAGGAGGTGTAATTACTTGGCTGTCATTTCCATGAAGCAACTTTTGGAAGCAGGGGTTCACTTCGGCCACCAAACCCGCCGTTGGAATCCTAAAATGGCCCCATTCATTTTTACCGACCGTAACGGTATTTATATTATAGATTTACAAAAAACCGTTAAAAAAGTTGAGGAAGCTTACAATTTTGTTAAACAGCTCTCCACCGACGGAGATTCAATTCTTTTTGTAGGTACAAAGAAACAGGCTCAGGAAGCAGTTCGGGAAGAAGCCGAGCGCTGTAGTATGTTTTTTGTAAACCAGCGCTGGTTGGGTGGCATGCTTACCAATTTTCAAACCATCAGGCGCCGGATCGACCGGCTGCACGAGTTAGAAAAAATGGAAGCAAACGGCACTCTTGAAGTTTTACCGAAGAAAGAAGTCGCGGAATTGATGCACGAAAAGGAAAAACTGCAAAAGTTTTTAGGTGGAATTAAGGATATGCGACGTCTGCCGGGAGCCTTATTTATTATTGACCCCCGGAAAGAGCGGATTGCCGTAGCGGAAGCACGTAAACTCGGTATTCCCATTGTTGCTATTGTAGATACTAACTGCGATCCAGATGAAGTGGACTACATTATCCCCGGCAATGATGACGCCATCAGGGCGGTCCGACTTTTGACCGGCAAGATGGCGGAAGCTGTTCTTGAAGGTCGGCAGGGAGAACAGCTTGCAGAATAAACGTTGGAAGTCAGGTGGGGGTAAGTCTTGGCAAGGTAACCCCTGCCTTTTTTCTGCCTCGATTAATAGCGCATTGATTGACCTTTTGGAATCCTGGATATACTAATTTAGAGGAAAATGATGTAAACAAAGGAGGGCATAATTAATATGTCTGTACCAGCCAGTCTGGTAAAGGAACTCCGGGAACGTACCGGAGCGGGAATGATGGATTGTAAAAGAGCGCTTACAGAAACCGGTGGTGTTCTTGAAAAAGCAGCTGACTACCTGAGAGAGAAAGGCCTAGCTGCAGCGGCTAAAAAGGCCAGCAGGGTAGCCGCCGAAGGACTCGTGGAAGCATACATACACGGTGCCGGAAAAATTGGAGTCTTAGTGGAAGTAAACTGTGAAACCGACTTTGTGGCAAAAACCGATGAATTCAAAGCTCTTGTCCGCGATATCGCCATGCAAATTGCTGCTTCGAAGCCGGAATATGTAAGGCGGGAAGAAGTTTCCGCCGGGTTGGTTGAAAAAGAAAAAACAATTTTACGTGCCCAGGCGCTTAACGAAGGCAAACCGCTGAAGATCGTTGATAAAATGGTTGAAGGAAGAATCGAAAAATACTATAAAGAAATCTGCCTTTTAGAACAGCCTTTTATTAAAGACCAGGATTTAACTATACAGCAACTATTAACGGAAAAGATCTCCAAGATTGGTGAAAATATCAGCATTAGAAGGTTTGTCCGTTATGAGCTTGGTGAAGGCATCCAGAAGAAACAATCCGACCTGGCTGCAGAGGTAGAAGAAGCCACACGAAATGTCTGTAAATAATATTTCATAAAAAGGATTTTCGGTCAAGCTGTAGAATAACTCTGGGAAGACTGGAGGTTGCCTGTCTGTATGGTTGCACCAAAATACTGGCGAATTGTCCTGAAGTTGAGTGGTGAGGCTCTGGCAGGCTCCCTGGGCTATGGGATCGACCCCGATGTGGTAAATACCATAGCCATGCAGATCAAAGAGGTGGCCGCGCTCAGGGTTCAGATATCCGTTGTGGTTGGTGGAGGCAACATCTGGCGAGGTGTTGCCGGGAGCGCCAAAGGAATGGACCGGGCCACGGCGGATTACATGGGAATGCTTGCAACAATCATGAACTCCCTGGCACTTCAGGATGCGCTTCAAAAACATGGTGTTGATACCCGAACCCAGACTGCAATTGAAATGAGAGAAGTAGCCGAGCCTTATATCCGTCGTCGGGCTATAAGGCATATGGAAAAAGGCAGGGTGGTCATTTTTGCCGCCGGTACAGGTAATCCTTATTTTTCGACAGATACCACCGCTGCCCTGCGGGCAGCTGAAATTGAAGCTCAGGTTATTTTAATGGCCAAGCGGGTAGACGGTGTCTACGACTGCGACCCGCTCAAAAACCCCAACGCAAAAAAATTTAAGCGGCTATCCTACATTGATATGCTGAACATGGGTCTCGGTGTTATGGATGCCACTGCAGCTTCTCTGTGCATGGATAATAAAATACCCTTGATTGTTTTTGATTTAAACCAGAATGGTAATATAAAAAGAGCCGTGTTTGGCGAAAAAATTGGGACGTACATCGGGGGTGAGTTTAATGACAACAATGGAGATACTTAAAGAAGCCGAAAGCAATATGAAAAAAACCATTGAAGTGGTTAAGAAAGAGTTTGCATCACTGCGTGCCGGGCGCGCCACACCGGCCCTGCTTGACAAAATAATGGTCAATTACTACGGAACTCCGACACCTGTTAATCAACTTGCAAATATTTCAGTTCCCGAGGCCAGGCTTCTGGTTATACAGCCCTGGGACAAAACTGCCTTGCCGGAAATTGAGAGGGCTATCTTAAAATCGGATCTGGGTATTACCCCGGCCAGTGACGGTGTTGTCATCCGCCTGGCAGTCCCGCAACTTACCCGGGAAAGGCGAGTTGAACTGATGAAGGTTGTCAAGAAAAAGGCGGAAGAGGGCCGCGTTGCCGTTCGGAATATCCGTCGTGACACCAATGATCAGCTTAAATCTTATCAAAAAGAGGGGGAAATATCTGAAGATAATCTGAAGCGCAAGCAGGAAGATGTTCAGAAGTTGACGGACCGGATGATCAAGGAAATAGACGGCCTTTTGTCCATCAAAGAGCAGGAGATCATGCAGGTTTAAGATGGACAAGGGACCGGATCTAATCGGGCTTGAATTGAGCTTGGCACAGGACATTTGTAAAACCTCCGGCTATAAAATAGAGATCATCTTCACCCGGCCTTATAAGGTACAACCGGATGGGAAACCAAGGGTTATACGCATTCATAGGGTCTCTAGAGACAAATGGGTGATAACTGTAGCTTTTGAGAAAGAACGAAAGGAGGTGGATAAAGTGGCATACAAAATTACAGAAGAATGCCTTGCATGTGGTTCCTGCCTAGATGCCTGTCCTATTGGAGCAATTAGTGAAGGTGATATTTATAAGATCGACCCGGATAAATGTGAGAGTTGCGGTGCTTGTGCCGATGCCTGTCCCACAGGAGCCATTGTTGAAGAGTAATGGATGGACCCCCTCGCATCTGAGGGGGTCATTATATAAGTATGTCTCGAGGGTGACTCCAGAGGAGGCTAAACTTTTTTATGTTTAACCAAATAGTCCGCTTCTGGCGCCGAAAAGACACGGGAGATTACGCTGGAGCAGGAGTTGACGAGCTTTTAAAAAAGATTGATAAAAATAGGTTGCCGGGTCATATTGCAATTATCATGGACGGCAACGGACGCTGGGCCTTGCGTCGCGGACTGACCCGGTCCTACGGCCACAGGGCCGGAGTAGAATCCCTTAGAGATGTTGTAAAAATCTGTTCCGAACTTGGCATCGGTGTTCTAACACTATATGCATTTTCTACAGAGAACTGGAAAAGGCCGCAGGAAGAAGTTAATGTCTTAATGGACCTTCTGGTTGAGTACCTTTATAAAGAAATAGAAGAGCTTTACCAAAACGGTGTACGTGTGCATCCTATTGGCAGGCTTGCAGAACTGCCCACTTCGGCCAGGAAAGCCATCGACATGGCTGTTCAATATACCAGGGATAACAAGGGCTTGACCCTAAACCTGGCCTTGAACTACGGAGGCCGGAATGAAATCGTAGACGCAGTTCGGGCGATTGCAACCAAATTTGCTAATGGTAGCCTGAATATCGAGCAAATTGGAGAAAAGGCTATCTCGGATCATCTTTATACGGTCGGCCAACCGGATCCGGACCTTCTAATCCGGCCTTCCGGGGATTTGCGGATCAGTAATTTTTTACTCTGGCAGTTGGCTTATACGGAGTTTTGGTTTTCTTCTGTAATGTGGCCGGACTTTCGGCGCATTCATATTTTGCGCGCACTGGTAGATTATCAGCAGCGCGAACGCCGTTTTGGAGGACTGAAAAAGAGGACAAACAACCTCTGACAGGTTGGTGAAAATGTGCTCTGGCAAAGAGTTTTAAGCGCCGTAGTCGGAGTCCCACTAATTGTTTTGGCGGTTTGGCACGGGGGTATTCCGCTGTTGCTTCTGACCAGTCTGATGATCATACTGGGGATCAAGGAAATAACAGAACTGCTGGCCAAGTTGGGATTAAAACCGTTATACTGGCTAGCCTTAGCGGGTGGCTTAATCTTAATAGGTGGAGCATACCTTTATAGTGGTGGATATCCCGGACCGACAATAACAATCATTTTGTTTCTACACCTGATTGCCACTGTTACCTTCTATCCCCGATACTCGCTGCTGGACGGTGCCGGGACCCTGATGGGCACGCTTTACGTTGGCTTGCTGAGTTACATTTACCTCCTGAGAATGTTACCGGACGGATGGATTTGGCTTATCTTTATGCTCGCCGGAACCTGGGCTTGTGATACGGCGGCTTATTTTGTAGGAAAAAGATTTGGCAGAAGGAGATTGGCCCCAATCCTCAGTCCCAAAAAAACGCTGGAAGGGGCCATCGGGGGATTGCTGGGCAGTGTCCTGGTCAGTTACCTGTTTGCTTCTTATATATATCCCTTTTTATCCTTACCTAAAATGCTTTTGCTGGGGCTGATGGTTGGAGTGGCGGCAGAGGTCGGTGACCTGCTTGAATCAGCCTTTAAGAGAGAAGCCGGGATTAAGGACTCCAGTATGCTGATACCCGGCCACGGGGGGATCCTGGATCGTTTTGATAGTGCCCTTTTCACCGCCCCCCTCGTATACTATTTTGTTCTATTATTCATAATAAGCTGAGGTGACAATTAAGTTGCCAAAACCTATCGTAGTGATGATTTATGCTGCAGCAGCAATATTATTGAGCCTAGTAGCTGTTAAATACATCCTACCAATCTTAGTTCCTTTCATCATCGCCCTTGTTCTCAGCATTTTTATGGAACCGTTCATTGAAACCTTGCAGAACAGAGTTAAGCTATCTCGTGGACTTGCCACACTGGTATCCATGATCCTTGTTTTTGGTGGAATTGCCGTTCTGTTCTCAGTAATCATTCTAAAACTAGTATCGGAATTGATCCAGCTCTCTGTTACACTACCCGCTGTCGCTACCGAGTTAAGAGTGTTTTACCAGGATCTCATCGCAAGATTGACTGCTTTTTACATAACACTTCCCCACGGAGTTATCTCATCCCTGGAACAAAATATTACCACCCTGACCACAAACCTGCAGGGTTTAATCAGCAGGGTGGCTAACTCCATCATACTCTTTTTATCCCTGGTCCCGGGAACCCTTACAATCCTGGTGGTAAGCATTCTGGCCACTTTCTTTTTAGCGCGTGACCGCCATCTCATATCTGAACTGCTGCTTAAAACCATCCCAGCCCCCTGGGGTGAAAAAACAGTGACTGTCCTGCGTGAAATATCCGCTGCCTTCATTGGCTACTTGAAAGCCCAGGCCATCCTGGTATTGATAACAACAGTGTTAAGTGTAATGGGCTTACTCCTGATTGGAGCGGACTATGCCCTGACCCTGGGCCTTTTAATTGGCTTTTTTGACATAATCCCCGTTCTGGGGCCTTCTACCATCTACATTCCCTGGTTGATCTGGTCTTTTGCCACCGGGGCAACGGGCTTTGGTATTAAACTCATGGTATTATACGGATTGGTGATGACTGTGCGGCAATTCCTCGAGGCAAAAATCGTTTCCGCTAACCTTGGCCTGCATCCCCTGGCTACCCTTATTTCCATGTATGCGGGTTTAAAGACGTTGGGGCTGGTTGGTCTCTTGATGGGACCCATTCTGTTAATTGCGCTGCAGGCTGTTATTAAAACAGGTGTGATCCTGCCAAAAAACAAAATCTAAGATATGGATCAAGGATAAAAATCTTTTTGTTAAAGATAATTTTAATTTTATTTTAAGATCATTGGGGTAATCTAAATGAAAAATGTTATCGTTCTTGGCTCCACCGGATCTATCGGCCGGCAGACACTTGAGGTGATCCGGAACTTTCCGGGAAAATTCAAAGTGTTAGGTCTGGGCGCCGGAAAAAACTGGCGCCTTTTGGCGGATCAAGTTAAAGAATTTCGCCCGGCCGCAGCAGCTATGGCAGACGAGCGGGAGTTGCTGCATCTAAAAAACAGCCTTGAGCCTGCGGTTTGCCCCGATCTAGCCTGGGGCCGGGAAGGCCTGGAAGATCTTGCAAGAATGCCTGAAGCTGACCTTGTTGTTGTTGCCATCACCGGCGCAGCCGGTATTTACCCAACCCTGGCAGCCATCAGTGCCGGCAAGGATGTAGCTCTGGCCAATAAAGAGACCCTGGTTGCCGCAGGACAACTGGTGATGGACCAGGTTGCCCGTAAAAATACTGTAATCTTGCCGGTCGACAGTGAGCACTCTGCGATCTGGCAGTGCCTGTGCTGTCACGACATAGAAACGATTGAGAAAATTATTCTCACCGCTTCCGGTGGACCCTTCCGCCAGCTCGGGAGGGAACAACTTGAATCGGTGACTGTCGATATGGCTTTGTGCCACCCCAATTGGGTTATGGGCAGCAAAATCACCATTGATTCAGCAACCTTGATGAATAAAGGGCTGGAAGTAATTGAAGCAAAGTGGCTGTTTGGGGTAAGCTATTCTCAAATAGAAGTTGTTGTACACCCCCAGAGCATTATTCATTCGGCGGTTGAGTATCGGGACGGCTCTGTGATTGCCCAGATGGGAGTCCCCGATATGCGCCTTCCCATACAATATGCTCTGACTTATCCAAACCGCTTATCCGGGCCTGTACCCAGGCTTAAGTGGACGGACCTGCAGGAGCTGACCTTTGAAGCCCCGGATCTGGAAAGATTTCCCGCCCTGCGTCTGGCCTTTGAAGCGGGGAGGGCCGGCGGTACAATGCCCGCCGTGCTCAGCGCCGCCAACGAGGTGGCAGTGGACTTGTTCTTAAAGGGTAAGCTTTCCTTCAAGGGCATTCCGTCCGTTGTCGGCAGCGTTATGGATCGACATAACCTGGTTGAGAAGCCTAAGCTTGACGAAATTATGGAAGCTGACCGATGGGCCCGGGAAAAAGCTTTGCAGGCAGGAATTTAAATTGTGATACTTACATGAGGTGGATTGGATGTTAACATTTATAGCTTCTGTTTTTGTATTCGGGATACTGATCTTTTTCCATGAATTGGGCCACTTTGCGGTGGCAAAGGTGGTGGGCATTAAGGTTCACGAGTTTAGCCTGGGGTTTGGACCAAAACTTTTCACCATTCCCAGGGGTGAAACCTTATATAATTTGCGGGTCCTGCCTTTAGGTGGCTTTGTTCGAATGGCGGGAATGGATCCCAGCGATGAAGATAGCAAAGAAGAGGAGCGGGGCTTTAATAAAAAAACAATTGGGCAGCGGATAGCGGTAATTTTTGCGGGCCCCTTGATGAACTTTCTACTGGCTATACTGCTTCTTTCCATAATTTTTATTTTCCAGGGCATCCCATCTGCAACCACCGGGATCAGCGAGATTATACCAGGTTTCCCTGCGGAGAAAGCAGGAATCGAGGTTGGTGATAAGATTGTAGCGGTGAACGGCCAGGAGGTGGTAAGTTGGGAGGAACTGGTCGGAATTATCAACGAAAAACCCGAGGAAGAACTCGAAATTACCGTGGTCAGGGACGGGACCGAGAGGCAATTTAAGATGGTCACAATCCGGGACGAGAATGGTTCAGGAAAGATCGGTATCGTTCCCGAACAGGGCGTAAGCAAAGGAAACCTTTTCCAGGCCCTGGCCCTGGGGGCGAAGTTGACAGGAAAGGTTACAATCATGATCCTTGACTTTATTTCGAAGATGATCTTTGGGCAGGCTCCCGCAGACTTAGGGGGACCGGTACGGGTGGTCAGTGAAATAGGCAAGGCCGCACAGGTGGGATTTTTCTTCTTGCTACAGCTTTCTGCCTTCCTGAGTATAAACCTGGGCCTGTTTAACCTCTTCCCAATCCCTGCCTTAGACGGTAGCAGGATTCTTTTTCTAGCCTGGGAAAAGGTCAGGGGACGCCCGGTGGACCCGATTAAAGAGAACTTCATCCACCTGGTCGGTTTAGGCTTGCTGCTGCTGCTGATGGTGTTTATCACTTACAATGACATCTTGCAGATATTCGTATCCGAGAGATTGCCTTAAGCGGTCATTGCCTTCATTTGATGGGTACCGGTGATGACCCATAATCAGTGCATGAAACAATAAGCGATCCAGGCAGGTGGTTTCCATTCAAAGAAGAGTAACCCGCCCCGTTTTTATCGGCAGGGTACAGGTTGGCGGAGGAGCTTTGGTTAGTGTTCAGTCGATGACCAACACCGATACCAGGGATGCCCAAGCCACTCTGAAGCAAATTGAAGAGTTGGAGTCGGAAGGCTGTGAAATTATCCGGGTGGCCGTCCCGGACATGCAAGCGGCAGCGTCGCTGCCGCAAATTATCCGGGGAATTGGGATACCCCTCGTAGCGGATATTCACTTCGAGTACCGCCTGGCCCTGGAATCCCTCAAGGCCGGCGTAGACGGTCTCCGGATCAATCCCGGAAATATTGGCAAACGAAACCATGTAGCCGAAATCGTGGCAGCGGCACGGGAGCGGAGCGTTCCGATCAGGATCGGGGTGAACGCAGGTTCTCTTGAGAAGAGGCTTCTGGAAAAATACAATGGGGTCACCCCTGAGGCCATGGCTGAAAGCGCCCTTGATCAGATCAGGATATTTGAGGATTTGTACTTTACGGACATCAAGATTTCCCTGAAAGCATCCAGCATTCCTTTAATGCTTGACGCCTACCGGCTGCTAGCGGAAAAAGTTGATTACCCTTTTCATGTCGGCGTAACCGAGGCTGGAACCTTGCGGGCAGGTACCGTCAAATCAGCAGTGGGAATCGGCATCCTATTAAATGAAGGTATCGGTGACACGATCCGAGTTTCTCTAACCAGTCACCCTGTTCACGAAGTCAGGGTTGCCTACGAGATTTTAAAGGCCCTCGCAATGCGGCAGAGGGGAGTGGAACTGATTTCCTGCCCCACCTGCGGGCGCACCCAAATAGACTTGATCAAGGTTGCCGGGGAAGTTGAGGAAAGGTTAAAAAACCTGAATAAATGCATTAAGGTTGCCGTCATGGGCTGCGTGGTAAACGGACCTGGCGAAGCCAGGGAAGCCGATGTAGGGATAGCAGGCGGTTGCGGAGAGGGACTTATTTTTCGCAAAGGAGTAGTGATCAGGAAGGTACCTGAGGATAAATTAGTGGACGAGCTCATGAAAGAAATTGAGATGATTTAGGGTTCTTCATATAGAGATATTTTCATTTTATTTTATACCGGAGGGGTTTTCATGCGTGCGACTAAATTTTTGGCGCCAACTTTGAGAGAAGTACCTGCAGAAGCAGAAGTGATCAGCCATCAGCTTTTACTGAGGGCCGGTTTCATCCGGCGAACGGCGGCCGGCGTCTATACTTATATGCCTCTCGCCATGCGCGTCCTTAAGAAAATTGAACAGATTATCCGGGAAGAAATGGACCGTCAGGGAGGTCAAGAGATTCTGATGCCCATTCTCCAGCCGGCCGAGCTTTGGCAGGAATCGGGGCGCTGGGATGTTTACGGACCGGAACTTTTCCGCCTGAAAGACAGGCATGAGCGTGATTTCGCCCTGGGGCCCACACACGAAGAAATTGTAACAGCCCTGGTCGGGGGAGAGGTGAATTCCTACAAGCAGCTTCCCCTTTTGTTGTACCAGATTCAAAACAAATACCGGGATGAACGCCGTCCCCGCTTCGGCTTGCTGCGCGGCAGGGAATTTATTATGAAAGACCTTTATTCTTTTGACCGGGACAAAGCCGGTCTGCAGCTCAGCTATATGAAAATGCATGAAGCATATACGCAAATCTTCCAGCGCTGCGGTCTCGTTTTTCGCCCGGTTGAAGCCGATTCGGGCGCCATCGGGGGTAGTGATACGCACGAATTTATGGTGCTGGCGGACTCAGGCGAAGCCTCTGTACTCTTCTGCCAGGACAAGAAATGCGACTACGCCTCCAACGTCGAAAAGGCCGCCCTGGATTATGAAAAGCCAGGGGCAAAAGAGGACTTAAAGCCCCTTGCGGAAAAAGAAACACCTGGATGCCGCACGGTGGAGGAAGTAACACGGTTTTTGGGGATTCCACCCCAAAAAATTATCAAGACCTTACTCTATGAAACCGAAAGTGAAGTCGTGGCCGCCCTGGTCAGGGGGGACCGTGAAATCAACGAAATTAAATTATTAAACACCCTGGGCTGTCTTCGTCTAGAACTGGCAGGGGCAAAGACTGTCCAGCGCGTCACCGGTGCACCCGTTGGATTCGCCGGTCCGGTAGGTCTGAAAGGCTGCACCCTTATAGCTGACCCGGAAGTGGCTATGATGACAAATGGCGTTTCCGGGGCAAACAAGGAAAATTCTCATTTAATGAACGTCAACCTACAACGGGACTATCGTGTTCAGATCGTTAAGGATATCCGGATGGTTCAGGCCGGAGAGCCCTGTCCCCGGTGCGGTTCGCCGCTGATCGAAGCAAAGGGGATCGAAGTCGGACAAATCTTTAAATTGGGAAGCAAGTACAGCAAAGCAATGGGCGCCAATTACCTGGACGAGAGCGGCCAAAGCCATCCAATCATTATGGGCTGTTACGGTATCGGGGTGACCCGTACAATGGCCGCAGCTATTGAGCAGAACCACGATCAGGATGGGATCATCTGGCCGGCTGCCATTGCTCCTTTTGACGCGGTCATAATCCCTGTCAGCACAAAGGATGAAGCCCAGGTCACCCTGGTCGAGGAGATCTACAGCCGCCTTTCCGCTGCCGGGCTCGAAGTGCTTCTGGACGATCGTCCGGAGCGGGCGGGTGTTAAGTTTAAGGATGCCGATCTGATTGGATATCCGCTACGTCTCACTGTTGGATCTAGGACAGTGGTTGAAAAAAAGGTTGAAGTGCGTGTTCGCAGAACCGGGGAAGTCACGGTGACGGATTTTGAGAGCCTGGAAAACAAGGTTAGAGAACTGCTTCTAGCTGACGCCTGATCCTTAATTCATCAACTTATTCCTTTTTTTCCTTCTATCGGCCCCCATAAGCGGCATGGATGTCCAATTAGGAATACTTTTTTGAAAGAAAGGAACTGTTCTACCATCGGAAATCTGAGCAAAGTCCTGATTTTATCAGTATCCGTTGGCGCCGGGCATATGCGTACCGCGGAAGCGCTGAAAAAAGCGACTGGGTTTCTTTACCCCGCAGCGGAAGTCATAATCCTGGATACCTTCCGATATATAAGCCCTCTTCTGGAAAAAGTCATGTTCGGTACATACATGGAGGTTTTAAAGATGACCCCCGCCCTATATGGTTATCTTTACCGCCAGGCTGAACATGGGAAAGCTCTCTCAGGCCGTGGTAAACTTGAGTTTAACAGGATTATCAATGCGCTGGCGGCGCCGAAACTAAATGAGTATATTCAAAAACTTGAGCCACAAATCATTGTCTGTACCCATCCCTTCCCGCTAGGTATTGTGGCGCAGATGAAAAACAGGGGGATTTTTGAGGGGCCACTCTTCGCAGCTATCACGGACTTTACCATCCATTCCTTCTGGCTCTTTCCGGAAGTTGATTTTTACATCATTGGCTCGGAACACTTAATAACACAGTGTGAGGGATGTGGGATCGAACACAGGCGCGTGCTTGCAACAGGAATACCCATTGATCCGGCCTTTGGTGAACGTTATGAAAAATTAAGCCTAAGACAAAACCTGGGTCTGGACCCCGAGCTTACGACAATACTGATTATGGGCGGCGGCCTGGGCCTGGGGCCCCTTCTTTCGTCAGTCAAAACACTGGGCAACCACTACGACCGTTGCCAACTCATCGTTGTTACCGGCACCAATAAAACCTTGTCTGACAAACTGGCCAGAATCGTTCCGGAACTTTCCTGTAAAGTCAAAACGTTAGGCTTTGTCGACAACATTCATGAGCTCATGCAAGCCTCCGATTTCATGATTGGAAAAGCAGGTGGGCTTACCTGCGCCGAAGCTCTGGCCACAGGCCTGCCGATGTTTATAGTGGACCCCTTGCCGGGACAGGAGGTAAGAAATACTGAATTTATAACAGGTTTAGGAGCAGGGCAGAGAGTAGAAGAAAAAAACCTGGCCGACATGATCCGGGCCTGCCTGCTTGATCCGAAACAAATGGAAAGGATGGCGCGGGCCGCATCGAATCTGGGCAAGCCCGGTGCTGCCTGCAGCGCTGTAAAGTTTATGGCGAAAACCTTGCCTGGCGCACAAGTCATTACCAGGTAGCGTTTATGTATTTGTAACGTTACCGGACCCAAACAACCAGGGAACGTTACAAATACATTCAGGTGGCATCACCATTCGCTTACGCCAAAAATGTCCTTGTCAACAATTTTCTTCTGTGGTATACTAGGTCTGGTTTACAGCAAGGGGGAGTATTTTGATTCCAAGGAGTGGGTAATTCCCACTCTTTCGTATTATCATGGATACAAACTTCTCTTTCATGCAAAGCTATTGTAATAATGTCTAATCTTAATAACCTGGAGGTATCCTTGATGGTCAGGAGAAAAACCGCAGAAATCGTCGAGGAAATGGCACTACCGGTTGTTCAGGAGGCTGGCCTTAAACTGGTTGATGTGGAGTATGTAAAGGAAGGCGGTCACTGGTACCTCCGAATATTTATTGATAAGCCCGGTGGTGTCGGAATTGAGGACTGTCGGTATGTTTCATTAAAGCTCGATAAGCTTTTGGACGAGAAAGACCTGATACCGCAAGCTTACTCCCTGGAAGTATCCTCGCCGGGCATTAACAGACCCTTAAAAAAGCCGGCCGATTATAACCGTTATAAAGGAAGGATGGCAACCATCACGACCTATCAGCCGATTGAAGGCAGAAAGAAGTTTTCAGGCCGGTTGGCGGGTATCCAGGATCACAACGTAGTTATGGATACCGATGGGTCCGAGCAGTTGCTTATTCCCATTGCGCAGGTTGCCCTAGCGCAACTGGAAGTGGAATTTTAATTGTTCAGGGAGGAAGAATGATGAATACCGAATTTCTGGAAGCCCTCGGGGATCTGGAAAAGGAGAAAGGCATTTCGGTAAATGTACTGCTAGAAGCTATTGAGGCGGCGTTGCTATCCGCATACAAGCGTAACTTCGGATCACTCCAAAACGCCCGGGTCCATATCGACCGTGACACCGGGGATTTTAAGGTTTTCACCCAACTGACTGTAAGTGAGCTCGTAGAGGACCCACGCCAGGAGATAACGGTGGAAGAAGCTCAGAAAATAAACCCCAATTACAACCAGGGAGACATTGTAGAAAGCGAAGTGACTCCCAGGAACTTTGGCCGGATCGCCGCCCAAACAGCAAAACAGGTTGTGGTTCAGCGAATTCGCGAAGCAGAAAGAAATATTATTTTTGAGGAGTTTGCAAACCGCGAAGGAGATATTGTAACAGGTATTATCCAAAGAATAGAACAAAAAAATGTTTATATCGAACTTGGAAAAACCGAGGCAATTTTGTCTCCCTCGGAACAGATGCCGGGTGAGGATTACCGACAGGGAAGCAGACTGAAGACCTATATCGTTGAGGTCAGAAAGACGACAAAAGGTCCGCAAATACTGGTGTCCCGCACACATCCCGGCCTCTTGAAACGTCTGTTCGAGCTGGAAGTACCCGAGCTTCATGAAGGCGTTGTGGAACTAAAGGGAACGGCACGGGAAGCGGGTGCGCGATCAAAAATTGCTGTCTACTCGAAAGATGAAAACGTTGACCCGGTAGGCGCCTGTGTCGGGCCAAAGGGTATGAGGGTTCAAAATATTGTAAATGAACTAAATGGAGAAAAAATTGATATTATTAAGTGGAACCCCGATCCCTCCAAGTTTGTGGCCAGTTCCTTGAGCCCGGCCAAGGTTGTGGCCGTTGAAATCTGGGAAGAAGAAAAGGTTGCCAGAGTCATCGTTCCAGATTACCAGCTTTCCCTGGCCATCGGTAAGGAGGGGCAGAATGCACGCCTGGCAGCAAAGCTCACGGGGTGGAAGATAGATATCAAGAGCGAATCACAGATGCGGGAAATATATCCTGATGAATATGTCGATCTCTTTGAGAAAGAGTATGAATAGGGGGTATTCCGGTGCCCAAGACAAAAAAAATACCCCAGCGGATGTGTGTCGGATGCCAGGAAATGAAGCCAAAAAAGCTTTTGATTCGTGTGGTCCGAACACCGGAAGAAACCATTGTAATTGACTCCACCGGCAAGCGGTCCGGACGTGGCGCCTATATCTGCCCGGATCCGGAATGCCTGAATAAGGCACTTAAAGGAAAGCGCCTGGAAAAAGCGCTACAGCGAGCAGTCACCCAGGAAGTGCTGGATGCCCTCAAACAGAGGCTGGTGAGGTAGTTGACCATAGAAGGGATGCTCGGTCTGGGTCAGCGAGCCGGTAAATTATTGTCGGGAGACCTTGCGGTTAAGAGCGCGATCAACAGGGGCAGGGTAAAGCTTTTAATCATCGCGGTTGATGCCGCCAACCGAACACAAAAGGAATTGTTAGGGCTTGCTGCATCAAAAAAGATACCCACCCTAGCTTACGGCTCAAAAGAGGAACTAGGCAGGATTATTGGAAAATCACCCCGTTCGGCGGTGGCTTTCATAGATCGAAAGATGGTCCGGGGTATTCTAGAAGCAATGGAAAGGGGAGAGGCCGACCGAACACAGACATAATCTTGGAGGTGATCATATGGTAAAAAAACGCGTACATGAACTCGCCAAAGAACTTAACATAGAAAGCAGAGATATTATTAGCAAGTTAAATCAAATGGGTGTTAGCATAAAATCTCATATGAGTACGCTAGAGGACAGTGAAGTACAAAGTATAGTGCAGCACTACAGAAAGGGCGCCCCTACCGGGGAGAAATCAGGTTCTGTTAAAACACCGTCAGCTGTTGCGCAAAAACAGGCAACTATACCGGATGCGGCCGCAGAACATGGGGATAATCCTCCCAGGGCAAAAGGACCGGCCCCTGTAGATACCAAAAAACCGGAAAAAGGCAGAGGTGTGCAGTCCGGATCCAGAAGGGAATCCCACGGAGCCAGGACTGACAACTACAAGGGGCCCGGTTTGGTCGACCGGGTGCCTTCACGACCTCCGGACAGGCGCTTTCAAGAAAAACCTGCAAGACCCTGGGGCCAACCCCGGGCTGAGCAGGGGGCAAAACCAAAGGCGCCTGAGGGTGCGCGGGAACGTACAACATCCGATAGGCCCCTTGCTGAACGTCAGGATAAGGTACGGCAGGATAGGCCCCTGACTGAATCGCCTTTAAAAGATAGGGGAACTCAGGAGCATGCGCCTCAAGGCCGCGCCCAGGGTGGGCCCCCAAAACCAGCTGGCGCACCGAGTGCTTCCCAGCGCTACCCGCGACAGGATCGAGGTACAGGTACAAAGCCTCCCGCGCAGCGACAAGAAGGAGCCTTTAAGCCAGGCACAGGCACAACACGATCTCCAAGGATGGGAGACCGTGTACCGCGACCTGCAAGCGGTGATAAGACAAGACCCTTTGACCGCCCGGCTTCACCTGCCCCCGGTCAGGCGGCAAGGCCAAGACCGGATCAGGCGGCCGTAAAACCGGTTCCACGTCCGGATGATAAGGTGCGTCCCGGTGAAAAACCCAAGACTGCCGCCCAAAAAACACAGAAACCCGGAGCTCAAAGGCAGGCTCCAAAAGGCCGAACTGAAAAGCGCAGTGCCGTTGCCGGGCATGCCGAGGGAAGGCTACGGTCGAGATCAGGCCAGGGTCGCAAAAAAGGAACCAGGTCTCAGCAGAGTTTTCAAAAACCGGTTCAACCTATCGAGAAAAAGCCCGTCGTTCTTGGCGTATCTGTAACCGTCCAGGAACTGTCGCAAAAGATGCATAGAAGCCCCGCTGAACTAATCAAAAAGTTGATGCAATTAGGTGTTCTGGCTACGATTAACCAGGAAATCGATACCGATACCGCTGTGATTCTGGCAGGCGAATTCGGGTACGAGGTTGAAATCAGGCTGCCGGTGGATATCGAAGCGATGCTGATGCAAGAGCCGGAGGAAGACCCGTCGCTGCTTCAACCCAGGCCTTGTGTCGTTACCGTAATGGGTCACGTGGACCATGGCAAAACCTCCTTGCTGGATGCTATTCGTGAAACAAACGTAATTGCAACCGAGGCGGGCGGAATAACCCAGCATATCGGCGCCTACCAGGTTGAGCACAACGGCAAAAAAATCACCTTTGTCGATACACCCGGCCACGAAGCATTTACGGCTATGCGCGCACGGGGAGCACAGGTGACTGACATTGCTATCCTTGTGGTGGCGGCGGATGACGGGGTTATGCCCCAGACGGTGGAGGCCATCAACCACGCCAAGGAAGCAAATGTCCCCATCATCATAGCCATCAATAAAATTGATAAACCCGGCGCTAACCCTGAACGAGTCAAACAGGAATTGACCGAACATGGCCTTGTTGCCGAGGAGTGGGGCGGAGAAACCATCTGCGCAAATGTATCAGCGCTAAAAAGGGAAGGCATGGAAGAACTGCTTGAAATGGTTCTCCTTGTGGCAGAAGTTAGCGAGTTTAAGGCGAACCAGAATCGCCCGGCCAGAGGTACGGTCATTGAGGCCGAACTGGATAAAGGGCGTGGCCCTGTTGCCTCGGTCCTTGTTCAGAATGGAACCCTCAACATTGGTGATATGCTCATGGCCGGACCGGCATTCGGGCGGGTTCGTGCTATGATGGATGACAAGGGACAGCGAATTAAAAAAGCTGGGCCGTCAACGCCGGTTGAAGTTCTTGGTTTTTCAGAGGTCCCGCAAGCAGGAGATATTTTTGTCGTAGTAGAAGATGAAAAACTTGCCCGCCACATTGCCTCCCGGAGGCAAACCAAGAAGCGTGAGGATGAGCTGAAGACGACCACGCGGATCTCCCTTGAAGACTTATTTCAGCATATCAAAGAGGGCCAGATCAAAGAACTCGGGATCATTGTCAAGGCGGACGTACAAGGTTCCGTTGAGGCTTTGCGCCAGTCCCTGGAAAGATTGAATACGGGCGAGGTTAAAGTCAACATTATTCACGGCGGTGTAGGCGCCATCACAGAAACTGATATCATGCTGGCCTCCGCCTCCAATGCTATCATTATTGGCTTTAACGTGCGGCCCGACGTAAACGCCAGAAAAGCCGCCGAAACTGAGAAGGTTGATGTCCGGCTCTACCGGGTCATCTACGATGCAATTGAAGATGTCAAGGCAGCCATGAGCGGCCTCCTGGATCCCGAATACCGTGAGGTTACCCTGGGCCGGGCCGAGATCCGCAAAATATTCAGGGCGTCCAGGATCGGCACCATTGCCGGGTGCTACGTCATGGAAGGGAAAATTGAAAGGGATGCCGGTGTCCGCGTGGTGCGCGACGGCATAGTCATTCACGAGGGCAAACTGGATTCCCTCAAACGTTTTAAGGATGACGTCAAGGAAGTGGTTCAGGGGTATGAGTGCGGCCTTGCCCTGGAAAAATACAATGAAATCCAGGAAGGTGACGTTATTGAGGTGTTTAACACTGAAGCTATAAAGCGCGAGTTATCTTGACCAATTGCCCTCCACATCGAACCCTAAAAGGTGGTGTTTGGCGATGTCCTTCCGTCCTGAACGGTTGGCTGAGGCCATCAAAAAAGAAGTTTCAGACCTGTTGAGAGAAGGATTAAAGGACCCCCGGATTGGTTTCGTATCCATTACTTCTGTCGAGGTTTCCAAGGATTTACGCTACGCCGTAATCTTTGCCAGCATTTATGGTGAGCCTCCCGGGCAAAAGACAACCATCGAGGCCCTTCAAAACGCACAGGGCTTCATCCGCAGTGAACTGGGTAGAAGAATCCGGTTGCGCTATGTACCGGAAATTACCTTTAAGTTAGATGAATCAATCGAGCGTGGCTCAAGATTAATCGCGCTCATGGAAGAAGTCAGGGATAAGGAAGACAGTCGGGATGAATAAGTTGGAAGAGATTGGCTCCGCCATCAAGATGGCGGAGCGGGTATTGTTATGCGGCCATGTCATGCCGGATGGCGACTGTTTGGGGTCGGTGCTCGCCCTGGGGCTAACACTGGAGAAACTCGGAAAAAAGGTCACGATGGCCGGACCTGACCCCGTTCCTGAAAAATATCGTTTTTTGCCGGGCTCGGACCGATTTGTTGTGGGTGATCCACCTAAAAGTCAATATGATACCTTCATCATCCTGGACTGTTCCGTACCGGAAAGGTTGGGCAAAGGATACAAGGAGCTGCTATCAAAAAATATGGTCTCGATCAACATCGACCACCATGCAGGCTCCATACCTTTCGGTGACTACCAATATACCGACACAAAGGCTGCGGCAGTGGGGGAGATTATTTTTGATCTGCTGAACGTGATGAAGGTTAATCTTACAATTGAAGCTGCAATCAACCTTTATACAGCCATTATAACGGATACGGGTTCATTTCAATATGACAATACAACACCCGGTACCCACCGTCGGGCAGCAATGATCCTTGAAATGGGTATACCCGCCGCACAAATCAACATTCATCTTTATGAGGAAAAACCGGTGGTTACCTTGAATATCCTGGGCGCGGCGCTGAATACCCTATCGATAAGCCCCTGCGGAAAGGTTTGCTGGATGACGATAACCCAAGAAACATTACGTAAGGCAGGGGCTGTGGACGAACATACCGATGGTCTGGTCAATTACGCAAGATCGGTTAAGGGCGTTCAGGTGGGAATACTCTTCCGTGAAATTACAGAAGATTTATATAAGGTTAGCTTTCGGTCAAAAAGCGTTGTGGATGTCAACCAGCTGGCTGCCCCATTTGGAGGAGGTGGCCACCTACGGGCCGCAGGGTGTGTTTTACAGGGTGATCTAGAAAAGATCCAGGAGGAAATCATTACTGCAGCTATTCTAGCCGTAGGGGGAACTGTTCAGTGAACGGTATTGTAAATATACTAAAACCCCCTGGAATGACCTCACACGATGTCATAGATACTATCCGTAGGGTTCTTGGGATCAAAAAAGCCGGGCATACTGGAACGCTAGACCCCGGCGCAGCGGGTGTTCTGGTGGTTTGCCTGGGGGTTGCTACCCGTCTGGCCCGGTTTCTACTTAACGACGATAAAGAATACCGTGCCGAAATAACGTTTGGACTGACGACCTCCACCGGAGATTCCTTTGGTGATAAAATCGCCGAAGGGGATGCCCGTCAACTTACAGAACATGACACCCGATCCACTTTAGAATTATTTACAGGAGCCATCAGCCAGGTGCCGCCAATGACTTCAGCCTTGAAGTGGCATGGCCAAAAACTTTACGAATTGGCCCGGTCCGGCCAGGTTGTTGACCGCCCCGCCCGGACTATCAAAGTGCACTCACTGGAGTACATTTGGGGAACCGGATGGGGCAGTTCGCGTCCGAAAGCGCTGCTGCATATTTCTTGCTCTAAAGGCACCTATATCCGCACCCTCTGCACCGATATGGGTAAGCACTTGGGCTGTGGCGCTCACATGTCTTTCTTGGTGCGAACCCGTGCAGGCTCCTTTAAGATTGAAGATTCCCATACATTAGAAGAAATACGCGCCTCGGTTTCGGAAGGAACTTTTGAAAACCTCATCGTCAACATGGAAGAGGCGCTTGCCGGCTTTCCCTCAGTCGCTGTAAGATCCGGGGCGGTCAAATCGGTAACTTCGGGTTCAAAACTATACCTGCCCGGGGTCGAACACCTGCCCATTGGCCTTGAGGAGGGAAATCTGGTTCGGCTAACAGGACCGGAAGGTCTCCTGGCAGTAGCCGAAACCTTGACTGATCCGGAAAAACCGGACAGATGTTTTTTTAAACCTATTTGCGTATTGTCAGGTATGTAGGAGGACTGTGAGATGTACCTTTATCAGCACTGGCACAGCCTCAAGACCAAACATAAGAATCTTGTGGTTGGCCTGGGGAACTTCGACGGGCTTCATGTAGGACATCAAAAACTGATTTCCGAAGTGGTCACTCTGTCAAATCAAGTTGAAGGAACAGCATCCATATTTACTTTTCACCCACATCCCCTTAATGTGTTGAACCCGGACAACAGCCCGCCTCTCCTTTTGTCACAGGATTCGAAGCAAAAGTTTATGGCCAAGCTGGGCGTCGACCTGCTCCTGATGGTGCCTTTTAACCTCACATTTGCGAGCATGTCTCCATCAGATTTTGTTCGAACCGTCCTTTATGAAGGACTGGGAGCCAGCGTCGTCGTTGTCGGGTATAATAATACGTTTGGGCACCGCGGCCGGGGAACACCGGAATTATTGCAAAAACTTTCTTCGGACTACGGCTATCAGGTAAAGGTCGTTCCACCCGTCATGGTTGAAGGAAAGACCGTTAGCAGCACACTGATCAGGGATTTACTACTAAGGGGGGACGTGGCGGAGGCCGCTAAATTTCTGGGTTATTACCCCTTTGTGGAAGGCCCTGTCGTAACTGGTGACAGACGTGGCAGGAGCCTCCTGGGCTTTCCAACTGCAAATATTGATATTAATGATTTAGTTCTGGTTCCTGCAAACGGTGTGTATCTGGCAAAAGTACATATTAAAGGGGAATCCTACTTCGGTTTGGCAAATATCGGCGTTAAGCCCACATTCCAGACTAAGAAAAGAAATATTGAGGTACACCTTCTGGATTTTTATCAGGATCTCTATGGAGAATCTATTAAAGTCAGCTTTACCAGGAAGTTGAGGGAGGAAAAGAGATTCCAAACCCCTTCCGACCTGGTTAAGCAAATTGAAAGGGATATCCTCGAAGCCAGGGTAGCGTGGTCGAAAATTAAAGAATAAAATGAGCAGTGAACTAATATTATATTTTGAGTAGGCAGCGTTTACATGCGCTCCAGATTATGCTACAATAAACGCGTTAAACGTCCCGTAAAAGAAAGTGGACACTTTCCATAAGCTTATGCAGGCGAGGTGTGTTTTATAATAAGGCCGTGAAGAGTTGTCCCCATATTTGCGAAAGGAGACGTTCAACCGTGGGTGTTCCAAAATTCGACTCCAACGAAGAGGAAATCAAAAAATGGCTCAGCCACATCGCCTTGATCTGCTTGAGCGAAGAATTCCAAGCCTTGAAAACGGAATTGGAAAAGATTTACCTCCAGTCGAACGTGGAAAATTTTCGGTTGACTGCCTTCCAGGATGCACTTTATGCCTTCTTAGCCCAGGAGGAAGACGAACGGGCCTACCAGACCCATGCCCACTAGGAATTAAGTCAGCATGAGGGTTATTATTACAGAACACGCTCGCAAGCGATTACGGGACATCAGACAGGATAAGATTTCGGTTGCAGACATTATTAATGCAGCCAGCGGAATCCCCGGGCGCATTCCGACTGCTACCCGGTTTCGGGGGTTCTTTGCAAAGTCGGGCCGGGTTTTTGACATCGTTTCCAAGGATATACCGGGCGGACGCCTGGTCATAACCATCATCGGGAAATAATTCTTAGAAAAACTGTAGGCTAGGGAATACGTTCTCCGGCGATTAACTTGGCTTACAGCGCTTATTGAAAATTAAGGAGGTAAGCACCATGGCTTTAACCACGGAACAAAAGCTAAACGTCATAACCGAATACAAACTTCACGATAACGACACGGGTTCCCCGGAAGTTCAAGTGGCAATCTTGACGCGAAGAATTAACACCCTCACGGAACACTTGAAGCTTCATAAGAGTGATCATCATTCCCGCCGGGGATTGTTAAAAATGGTTGGTCAAAGAAGGGCTATGCTCAATTATTTGAGAGACCGCCACTTTGACAGGTACCGTGCTTTAATTGAAAAGCTCGGCTTGCGCAAGTAGCGTTTTTCGAAGAAGCGGGTAGTGACCCCGCTTCTTGTCATGTCCGGGGGCTATGTGTATTTTTTCGAATGGTAGAAGGATATAATATTAAAATGTAGAATAAATCATGTTTATGGATTTTTTTTCTAGTTAGGAGGTATGAACCTTAATATGTCAGAGTTTCCCGTAATTAAGAAAGAAATAATTGTTGGAGGCCGCCCCATGATTCTTGAAAGCGGACGGCTTGCAAAGCAGGCGGGTGGAGCAGTTTTTGTCCGTTACGGAGACACAGCCGTTTTGGTAACCGCAACGATTGCCAGTCATATCAGGGCAGGAATAGACTTTTTCCCCTTAACGGTTGATTACGAAGAAAGGTTTTATGCCGTTGGTAAAATTCCAGGAGGGTTTATTAAAAGAGAAGCCCGCCCCAGCGAGAAGGCCATTCTATCCAGCAGGCTGATCGACAGGCCGATAAGGCCACTATTCCCAAAAGAAATTCGCAATGAAGTACAGGTAATTGCAACCGTCATGTCAGTTGACCAGGATCATGCACCGGAAATTGCCGCGATGATTGGCGCCTCCGCCGCACTGCATATTTCGGAAATACCGCTTCAATACCCAATTGGCGGTGTTATCGTTGGCCGGATTGACGGACAGTTGGTGATCAACCCCAACTTATCCCAAAAGGAACATAGCGATCTGCACCTTGTCGTTGCAGGAACAAAGGACGCCGTGATGATGGTTGAGGCGGGCGCGCAAGAGGTACCCGAACAGGTCATGCTCGAAGCCATTGCCTACGGCCATAGCGCTGTAAAAAAAATTGTAGAATTCATTGAAGGTTACCGGGAAGAAGCGCTTCAAAAGGGATTGGCCAAGGAGAAAATAGTCTTCGAAATATCTTCTCTGGATCCAGTCCTGATCGAAGCCATAGCAGCACCCGCCTCTGAAAGAATAGGTGCGGCGCTGCGCCGGTGCACCCTTGAGAAGCTTTCCAAACAAGACAGGGATTTTTACCTGGGCGAGCTTAAAGATGAGCTTTTACAGCAGTTTCTGGAACAGTTTCCGGAAGAAGAACGCGCGATCAAGGAACAGTTGAATGCCATCGAAAAGAAACTTGTGCGCCAGATGATCGCAAAAGAAGGCCTGCGTATTGACGGTCGCTCTCTAAACGAGGTCCGGCCAATTACTGTCGAAGTCGGTGTACTGCCCCGTCCTCACGGCTCCGGTCTTTTTACTCGCGGCCAGACACAAATTCTCTCAGCCGTGACCCTGGGCACCGTTTCAGAGGAACAGATCCTGGACGGCCTGGGTGTTGAAGAATCCAAGAGATTCATGCATCACTATAACTTTCCTCCTTACAGCGTTGGTGAAACCAGGCCGATTCGCTCCCCGGGGCGCAGGGAGATTGGCCATGGGGCGCTTGCGGAGAGAGCACTTGCGGCTGTCATTCCAGTTGAAGAAGTTTTCCCTTATACCATCAGGATTGTATCCGAAGCCCTGGAATCCAACGGTTCCACTTCAATGGGGAGTGTTTGCGGCAGCTGCCTCGCCCTGATGGACGCGGGTGTGCCTATCAGCGCTCCGGTGGCCGGTGTAGCGATGGGATTGATTAAAGAAGAGGACAATTACAAGGTCCTAACGGACATCCAGGGCTTTGAGGACCACCTGGGTGATATGGACTTCAAGGTGGCCGGAACAATGAAAGGTATTACAGCGCTCCAGATGGATGTTAAGATTCCCGGCATCGGTCCGGAAGTATTTGAGCAGGCTTTGGTCCAGGCTCATGAAGGCCGCATGCATATTATGAATAAGATGCTGGATGTAATTCCCGCACCCAGGCCGGAGTTGTCCCCCCATGCTCCACGGATTATCCACATGACCATTGATCCGGATAAAATTCGGGACGTTATTGGGCCGGGCGGTAAAATTATCAAGAAAATCGTAGAGGAAACAGGAGCAGACATCGACATTGAGGATGACGGCAGAGTCTTTATCGCATCGGTAGACCAGGAGAAGGGAAAAAGGGCGCAGGAGATTATCGAGACCTTGACCAAGGAAGTTCAAACCGGTGAGCTCTACAACGGCAAAGTCGTAAAAGTTATGGATTTTGGTTGTTTTGTGGAAATCATACCGGGTATGATGGGGCTGTCCGGTAAAGAGGGCCTTGTCCACATATCCCAGCTGGCACACCACAGGGTCAACAAGGTGGAAGATATTGTCAAGGAAGGGGATATGATCCTGGTAAAAGTGATTGGGTATGATAACCAGGGCCGTTTAAAGCTCTCTAAGAAAGAAGCCTCCCCGCCTCCGGAGGGCACGACTCCTTCAAAAGAGGACAGGCCGAACCGTCCTCCCAGGCGAAGGGATTCAATCCATTAAGTCACAATCTAAGTATCAAGTATCTCCTCAAGTGTTTTTACGAAAATGATTTACTCAAAAAACCTCTTCGAAGAGGTTTTTTTATTTGTAATATAATTCCGGCCAATGCAGCATAGGTTTTTCTTAAAAGCAGTTAAGGGGGTTAATAATTGAGAATCCTGGTTCTTCCCTTCCGAAAAGGCAGGATCCTGTTTACGGCAATGATAGTGGTAACGCTGATCGGGGCGGTGTTTTATCTGATCCGTTCGCTGCCTAACCCGGTGAAAGCTACCACGACCCCTGTATACCAGGGCAGTCAACTGGAAAAAAAAGCCGCCCTGACTTTTAATGTCGTATGGGGAGAGGAATACGTCCCTCAAATCCTTGATACTTTAAAAACAAATAAGGTTACAGCAACCTTTTTTATCGGGGGGCAGTGGGCTGAAGATTTCCCGGCTTTGGCTGGGCAGATTGCACAGGACGGGCATGAGATCGGCAACCACGGCTACTCCCATCCGCACCCCGACAGATTATCAAGATCTGCTAATATTGATGAGATTAAGAAGACAGATGAAGTCCTTTTCCGGCTGACTGGTGTTAAGCCGACCCTTTTCGCACCACCCTATGGCGAGAGGGGAGACGTTGTTTTAAAGGCGGCAGGGGAAGCAGGCTACCGGACCATCTTGTGGAGTATTGACACCATCGACTGGCAACGCCCGGACCCTTCCATTATTATTAGGAGGGTGACCGAAAAATTACATAACGGGGCCATTGTACTGATGCACCCTACGGCTCCAACCGTTCACGCCTTGCCACAAATGATTCAGGAACTAAAAAAAGAGGGTTATGAAATGGTAAGCGTTTCAACACTTCTTAAAGGCCTTCAAAAAGAAGATGAGGATAAAAGTAAAACAGACCGGGATGGTTCATAATAGGGGATTGATTGGGAAACCTTATAAGAGAAAAAGAGGTGGCAATCGTCATGAATCACGTTCACAGGGCCGCAAGACTTTTTCTTGCGCCCATCATCCTGGTCACCCTGTTTCTCTGCACTAACGCTTCCTGGGCAGGTCAGGACCATTCACATACGCTCTCCCTGACAGCAAAATCATCCTTACTACTGGATGCCGGTACCGGCCAAATCCTGTTTGAACAAAACGCCAGGATGAGGTTGCCGCCGGCGAGCACAACCAAAATTGTAACCGCACTGCTGGCCCTGGAAACAGGAGATTTAAGCCAGGTCGTCACGGTCAGCCCCAATGCGGCCACCGTTCCAGAGGCAAGCCTGGACCTGCGTCCCGGGGAAAAAATTACTTTGGAAGAACTGATTTACGGAGCCTTGCTTTGCTCGGGCAATGATGCCTGCGTTGCAATAGCCGAGCACATCGCAGGAACAGAGGCTAATTTTGTTCTCTTAATGAACCAGAAGGCCTGGCTCCTGGGAGCTGATGCAACCAGTTTTAAAAACACAAACGGCCTGCCGGCCGCCGGACACCTTACGACCGCGCTTGATCTTGGCATACTGACGCGCTGTGCCTTGAGCAATCCAACTTTTCGCAAAATCGTCAACACCCGTGAAAAAACAATTAATGGTCAAGAAGGGCTCCGCGGTTTAAGCAATACCAACCGCCTGCTCTGGAGTTATAACGGGGCCAACGGCGTTAAAACCGGTACTACGGACGAGGCCGGTAATTGCCTGGTAGCTTCGGCCACTAAAAACGGAAGGCAGTTGATCTCTGTTGTCCTGAACAGCGAAAACCGCTGGACTGATTCACAAAAACTGCTGGACTATGGTTTTAATCACTTTGAATTCATGAACGTTGTGACTGCGGGAGATGTCTACGGAACAATCGGAGTTGTTGACGGTGGTGGAGAAGCGATGGCCATAGCTTCCGTAGATCTTGGTGTAGTTTTTCCCAAAGACAACCCGGAATCAATAAAAAAAATGGTTACGTTATCTTCAGATTTAACGGCGCCATTACAAAAGGGTCAGAAGGTTGGGTGTATAACCATCCTGGTTCAAGGCGAGGTTGCAGGCAGCGCTGACCTTATAAGTGACCAGGATTTGGTTAAGACTTCACCGTATGGGTCATTATGGAAGTGGACAAGTATTTTTTCCTGATAAAAAGGTATTGTCCTATCCTTAACGAATATTGGGAGGACTGTATATTGAGGAGGTAACTGAATGTTTCAAAAGGTCACCCTTGAAAACGAAGTACACATCCTGACAGAAGTTGTCCCCCACGTCCATTCTGTAGCTGTGGGCTTCTTTGTAGATGTAGGCTCACGCTACGAGCCTCCGGAAACAAGCGGTGTGTCTCATTTTATCGAACACATGATGTTCAAGGGCACAGCGAAGCGTACTGCCAAGGATATCGCTGAAGCTCTTGACGCCGTAGGCGGTCAGTTAAACGCTTTCACAACCAAAGAATACACCTGTTACTACGCCAGGGTCCTGGACGAGCATTTTGATTTGGCGGTTGACCTTCTCAGTGATATGCTATTTGAATCTAAGTTTGATGCCACCGATATCGACCGGGAGCGCAATGTCATCATCGAGGAAATCAAAATGTATGAGGATGCTCCGGATGAACTCGTTCATGATATATTTGCCGGAACAATATGGGGGGGGCACGCCTTAGGCCGGCCCATTATCGGAACAGGTGAGGTGATTGCAGGTCTAACCAGAGATGAGATTCTCGATTTTTACAGGACCTACTATAACCCGGGCAAAATTATCGTCGCCGTGGCAGGAAATATACGTCATGAAGATGTTGTGAATAAACTGGCCGGCATCTTCGCGACCCAAAAGGGCAGGCCGGCGCCCAGGCTGATGACCGCCCCCTCACCCAGTCACAAGATTTTATGCCGCAACAAAGATACTGAACAGGTCCACCTTTGTGTTGGCACTCCCGGCTTGAGCCTGGATCATGAGAAAATATATGCTTTCCAGATTGTGAACACAATTCTAGGGGGAGGCATCAGTTCGCGGCTCTTTCAGGAAATCAGGGAGCAGCGGGGCCTGGTTTACTCTGTTTATTCTTATCATGCATCTTACCATGACACAGGACTCTTTTGTGTTTACGCCGGCCTGAGTAAACAAAACATGGATGAAGTGCTTGAGCTGATCATGAAACAAATCGGAGCTATCCAAAAGGACGGCGTAAAGAATGAGGAACTGCAGAGAGCCAAAGACCAGTTGAGAGGAAACCTGCTGCTAAGCCTGGAAAACGTGAGCACTAGAATGAGCAGGCTGGGAAAATCAGAGCTCTATCTGGGTAAAGTGATCCCACCGGAAGAAATCGTAGCCCGAATTAACAAGGTGACTGCAGCCGAGATTCAGGAACTAGCCAGAGAAATGCTGAAGCCCGATTATTTTTCTCTAGCAACTGTTGGTCCCTGGGAAGATGATGGAAGTCTAAAAAGAGTGCTGGGGAAGCTGTAGGTCATGGAAGAATTGATGATCATCCGGGTCAAAAAATGTTCAGATAAAATGGGCAAAAGCATACCTTTACCGAGTTATGCCACAGACGGGTCGGCGGGTCTTGATTTGCCCGCCTGCCTTGAACGCCCCTTGATTATACCGCCTGGAGCAAGGGTAAAGATCCCAACGGGCATTGCTATTGATCTGCCGCACGGGCATGTCGCCGGCCTGGTTTTCCCCAGAAGCGGACTCGCCACAAACCACGGGATATCCCTGGCGAACGCAGTGGGCTTAATTGACAGCGACTACAAAGGGGAGATTATAGTCGCAGTTTTTAATCAGAGCGAGCGCGAATATACCATCAAACCGGGAGAAAGGGTAGCTCAGTTGGTCTTTATCCCCGTTTTCCGTGTTGCTTTTGAGGAAGTGGAGGAATTGGGGGATTCCGGCAGGGGCCCGGGGGGCTTTGGTTCTACTGGTCGTTAAAGCCGATAAGTTCTATCACCATTTTTTTTACTAAATCCCATCTTTTTTAAATAAAAGGGGGGTTTTTTTATGTCTTAATCATATTTCATGCCTGTCCTAAATAAGATTTATCTCAAGAGGTGAGAAAAATGACAGACGGCCTGATATTTGGCGCAGCTATCTTTCTGCTTGTAATCATTTCTGTCCGGGAAAGGATCCGGCAGCGCTTATTCAGGGAAAAAGACTGGAGCTTTATTGGTGAAGGGAAGTCAAGCCCTCTCTCCGAGGCTCTGGCCAATCTGATTGGCGTAGCCGGCGGTATTTACCTGTCTCTAGTTGTTCTAACAGCTTTTTTGGAACTGCAACTTCCGGAACGTATTCATCTGGGTAGACTCAGCCTGGAGCCCCTGGCGGCTTCGTCTATTCTGATGGCGCTGGCTCAGCCCTATCTACAGAGGGTATTAAGCGCCTGGCGCAGACTTTAGACCAGGAAGGCTGTTTTCTTTTTCTCGCTAATTTCTTTAAGGGGCGTTAATGTACTGTTAAGAAGGGGGCAAACAGCAAATGAGGTTGGGCGAGTTGATGGGAAAAGAAATCGTGAACATTTATAACGGTGCCCGCCTGGGTGTGGTAGGAGAATCCGATCTGGCTTTTGATGTTGACTCCGGGGAAATACGCTCCATCATTGTTCCCAGGAAAAACGGTTTTTTCAATCTCTGGCTGGACCGGCAGCAGCTTATAATTCCCTGGGATGCCGTCCGCAAAGTAGGTGCGGAGGTCATTATCGTGGAACTGGACCAGACAAGCCCCGGTTATAAAAAATTTTCAATTTAAACAAAATAAAAGTTCTCCAGGCTTTTCTAATAAGAGCTAGTCTTAAGCCAGCCTTTTGTTCAAGACACCTTCAAAAATATAAGGAAAGGGTTATGAATGCCACTCCTGATTGACATACTAAATCTAATAATAAAAATTTAAAGATAATTATCGGAGGCCATTATGTCCCGTCAGCAAAGGATAGAGCTGATTCGAAGCATTTCCGAGCTGAGAGGCTCTGCAGTTCTCTGCTACATTACTGGAGACCGCGAAAATGTCAGCACGCGAATAGCACCGGATGTGACCCAGGTTTTTTACAGGCACCTGGAGATGTATGGCAACTGCCGCCAAATAGACTTGTTTCTCTATACGCGTGGAGGAGACGTGCTTACACCCTGGCGTCTGGCCCACCTGATCCGGGAATACACTCCCCGTTTTAATGTACTCATTCCTTTTCGGTGCTATAGCGCAGGCACCTTGCTATGCCTGAGCGCAGATGAAATTGTGATGGGCAAAATGGGTGAACTGGGTCCGATTGATCCCAGCGTCGTAAACGCATTCAATCCGCAGGACAAGAACAATCCGTCAGCCCGGATTCCCGTAAATATTGAAGATGTCTACTCATATCTGGCACTGGCTGGTGAAAAAGCAGGCGTATGTAGCAATGACCAGCAGGTGAAGGCCTTTACCCTACTTGCTGAGCGCATTCACCCACTGGCTCTCGGCAATGTCCACCGCAATTATATGCTAATCCGTTCCCTGGCTAAAAGACTCCTGGCAATGCACCAGCAGCCCTTGAAAGAAGGCCGTATTGAGCATATTGTGGATAATCTTACCGAAAAGCTATACGCGCATAACCATATGATTTCCAGGCGGGAGGCAGCGGAAGAAATTACCCTTACCGTAAAGATACCAGACAGTCAGCTTGAGGCTTTAATCTGGTCCTTATACCAGGATTACGCAAAAGAACTGTCTCTAGCAGATCCTTTTAATCCTGCCGAGCAGCTGAGGGGGGCAAAAAGTGAATTTGAAGTGGTCAGCGGTTATGTGGAATCTTTAAAGGGCGCCGATGCTTTTGTCTTTTCCGGGATCGTTGAAAGACGTGATTCACCCGATCCCTGTCAGGTGAATGTCAGTATCTTAAAGCAGGGGTGGAAAACAATATTGCCCTAAACCAGGAGGTTTTTAATTTGGAAGAACATCAAACAGGTCTAAAAAGCAGGAAAGTGCATTTTAGCTACCCAACGGATGACGTGAAATACTACCTTTTAACCGGTGGCTCGGGGTATCCGCTGGCGGAATTCAATTTTCCCAGTATCCCTGTAAAAAACAGAACCAGCTTTGTGGTTCCAGAAAGGATTACAAAAACGGCCCATCCCATCCAGGCGCCCTAATAAAGCTCATAATTCCCGGAAGGGAATTATGAAGGTAATGACAATCCACAGAATTTATAAAATATTAAAGGAATATGCCGCTGCGGTGCAGTATAGTTTATTCCAGGGATATATCACAAAATGTTTACATAGTCTACGTGGAAAAGGAGTTGAATAAATCAATTACAAAAAGCAAGCCCCTGGCTCCCGGGGGCTATTATTGCGCCGACTAACCTTACCTCCATTTAGTGGACACATGGGCTAGCTGGTACAATAAAACCAGTGAGGATGTACCCAAGCTCATCGTTTAACACGGTTAAGGCGGGAATAGCCCGGTAATTTTTCTGTTAAACTACCACTAGTTCTTAAGTAAAGGAATTACTAAGGTAAAAAATATCATTAAAAAAAACAGAAGGGACAAGAAGATACTATCTGGAGTCGAAAAGGACTCCGTAATCGAATGGATATTGACAGATTTAGTTTGTTATAAGAAAATTAACTATAAAAGTTGCATAGCTTTCTTTTAAGCACATGTCATTGCATTGTATTTTTTAGGGGGTGTAAGGTTGATCAGAGTTGTTGTTACCGGCGCTCACGGAAAAATGGGACGTGAGACTGTTAAGACTGTCTGGAACGCCGATGACATGGAGCTGGTTGGCGCCGTCGATGGTTACGGTGAGGGCACCGATGTCGGTCTGCTCATAGAAGCGGGACAGGTAGGAATTAAGCTTGAAAAAGACATTGAAGAGGTGTTGAGGCGGGTCCGCCCGGACGTCGCCGTAGACTTTACCGGCCCTGAGGCAGTATATAATAACGCGCTGACTTATCTTCGGAACAGGGTGCGCCCTGTGATTGGCACCACCGGGATGAGCCAACAGCAGATCAAAGAAATCGTTGACCAGTCCGAAAGAGCATGTCTCGGTGGGTTGATTGCACCCAATTTTGCGATCGGAGCTTTATTAATGATAAAATTTGCGGCTGAGGCAGTTCGTCACCTCCCTCACGTCGAAATCATCGAGATGCACCATGACCAAAAAATTGATGCCCCTTCAGGCACGGCTATTAAAACCGCCGAGGCTATTCTGGAGCGAAGAGGAAGCGAATTTCACCAGGGTCTGGCAGCCGAACTGGAAAAGATCCGGGGCGCCCGCGGCGGTGATTTTGCAAATGGTATCCGCATTCACAGTGTAAGACTGCCAGGTCTGGTGGCTCACCAAGAAGTGCTTTTTGGCGGCCTGGGTCAGACCCTTACAATCAGGCACGACTCCATAACCCGGGAATCCTTTATGCCCGGGGTCCTTTTGGGTATTCGCAAGGCAATGCACCTTGAAAGGGTGGTCTATGGCTTAGATAAGTTGCTGTTTGAATCTTGACAACTGAATAGGACAAGCACCTCCATTTCCGAAAAATCATATACTGTTTATATCAGACAAAGGTTTAGGGGGGATCAAGGCCATGCAGCCGAACCTGAGAGGCGTCAAGGTTGCCGTAATGGGAGGCGATGCAAGGGAACTGATTGTCGTTGAGGAACTGGCATCGCTAGGAGCCTGTGTCATAGTATTGGGCCTACCCGTAAAAAGCAGGCCCGGCACTGTGGTCATCCAGGATCCAGAAGAAGGCCTCTCAGAGATTCAGGCGCTGGTTCTACCGCTACCCGGAATAGATGAAAAAGGCTTTCTTTATTCTCCCCTTGCGGAAAGGCCCCTGACCCTTACCGGAGGATGGTTGGCCAGGATTCCGCCGAACATTCCTGTTTTTGTCGGGCTAGCTAAGCCAACGCTGGTTCAAATTGCTTCCCAAAAAAACCTTCGTCTTATTGAATTGATGAAGCTGAATGAAGTAGCAATACTCAATTCTATCCCCACGGCAGAAGGTGCCCTCCAGATGGCAATGGAAATGCTGCCGATTACGATTCACGGCTGTACAGCTTTGGTTTTGGGTTTCGGCCGGACCGGCGCAACACTATCCCGACTTCTTGGCGCAATGGGGGCCCGAACCATGGTTGCAGCAAGAAGACCCGAGTACCTGGCCCGGATAACCGAAATGAATTTAATCCCCATTCCTTTTCACGAACTAGATGAAGCCCTTGATGATGCTGATCTTATCTTTAACACCGTCCCGGTACAGGTCCTTTCGGAAAAGATGCTGCGGAAGGTAGCTCCCGAAACCGTAATCATAGACCTGGCCTCAGCGCCAGGGGGCACAGACTTCCGGGCAGCGAAGGTTTTGGGGATAAATGCAGTCCTGGCGCCGGGACTTCCCGGCAAGGTTGCGCCGAAGACAGCCGGTTTGATCCTGGCACGCGTTATCACCAGGCTTCTACTTGAGGAAATGGGTAGATAGTTAATGGCTTTCGGTTACGGAGGTGCTTTTTATGCGCTTGAAAGGAGTACGGGTCGGCTTCGCTTTGACAGGTTCTCACTGCTGCTTGGATCAAGTTATGCCACAGTTGCGTAAGCTAGTTAGCGAGGGGGCCGATGTTTTTCCGATTATCAGCCAGACCATTGATACAACGGATACCAGATATGGGACGAGCGGCAAATGGAAAAACCAATTAAAAGATATTACCGGCAGGGAACCAATGACAACCATGGTGGAAACCGAACCCATCGGGCCCCAAAAGCTGCTGGATGTGATGGTCGTAGCCCCTTGTACCGGGAATACCCTGGCTAAATTGGCCAATGGGATTACAGATACATCGGTATTGTTTTCTGTTAAAGCTCATTTACGAAATCAGCGACCCGTTGTGCTGGCGGTATCAACGAATGACGGCCTCAGTATGAACGCTAAAAATATTGGCCTTCTACTGAATGTCAAAAATCTGTTTATGGTTCCATTCGGGCAGGATAACCCGGCCAATAAGCCGAATTCCTTAATGGCCAAGTGGGACTTGATTACGGGTACAATCCTTGAAGCCTTAAATGGTAAACAGTATCAACCAATTCTCGTTGCATACTAGACAAAAAAACAGCATCTTCACTTTAAGGGCCGCCCGGATGACGATAACGGCATTGCGGCCCTGCCTTGCGTGATCCCGCCTGAATTTTGGATATATTTAAAACTGACCTAAAAACATTCACGAAATAGGAGGGATACCTTTGGAAAAGTACAATATTGCAGTTGTGGGCGCTTCCGGGGCGGTTGGTCAGGAACTTTTAAAAATACTGGGCGAACGTAATTTCCCGGTGGGAGAACTAAAGCTTTGCGCAACTTCCCGTTCCGCAGGAAAGAAATTTTATTTCCGGGGGCAACCGTATACTGTAGAGGTAACGACACCGGACTCATTTACCGGGATGGATCTTGCACTTTTTGCCGGTGGCGCTGCCGTCAAGGAGTTTGGCCCTTCCGCTGTGGAGCGGGGAGCGGTTGTCATTGACAACAGTAGCAATTTTAGGATGGACCCTGCGGTTCCCCTCATCGTGCCGGAGGTCAACCCGGAGGACGTTCAGTGGCACAAGGGTATAATTGCTAATCCGAACTGTTCCACCATTCAGATGGTGGTCGCCCTAAAGCCCATCCATGATGCCGCAAAAATAAAAAGGGTGGTGGTGTCAACTTATCAGGCTGTTTCGGGTGCGGGCCGTGAAGGTATTGGAGAACTTACGGAACAAACCAAAGCGGCCCTGGGGCAGGGGGAGGCCACCCCTAAGGTATTCCCTTACCCGATTGCATTTAATTTAATCCCACATATTGATCAATTTATGGACATGGACTATACCAAAGAAGAGTGGAAAATGGTCAAGGAAACGCAGAAGATTTTACACGATGACTCTATTGCGGTGACCGCCACAACTGTGCGGGTACCCGTTTACCGCAGCCACTCGGAGGCCATAAACATTGAGACGGAGAAAAAAATAACCGCCCGGCAAGCAAAAGAATTGTTTGAAAAGTTTCCCGGGATCGTGGTTGTGGATGATCCGGCTCTCAAGAAGTATCCAATGCCCCTATACTCCCTCGAACGGGATGAAGTTTTTATCGGCCGGATCAGGGAGGATAACTCGATCCCAAACGGTCTGAACATCTGGGTGGTAGCAGACCAAATCCGCAAAGGAGCCGCAACCAATACCATTCAAATTGCTGAGCTCGTGATTAAATATGGCTGCTTAATGAAAAAATAAGATCATTTGAGTTTAACCTTCTCTTCTGCGCTTGATCAAAAGGAGAGTATGACATGAGGTACTTGGTACAAAAGTTTGGGGGCACCTCCCTTGTCGACGATGCAAAACGTGAAAAAGTTGCGTCCCTTGTATTAGAGGCCAAACAGAACGGTCTTCTGCCGGTGGTGGTCGTATCCGCTATTGGCCGGATGGGGGATCCATACGCCACCGACACACTTCTGTCATACGCAAGAGAATGCCAGAGAGAGCTATTGCCCAGAGAGGCTGATCTTTTAATGTCCTGCGGTGAAATCATCTCAGGGGTGGTAATGTCTACGACACTTCAAAAAGCCGGTTGTCCTTCCATTTTCCTGACGGGTACACAGGCGGGTATCATTACCGACGGCGCCCATAACAATGCAAGGATTCTAAAGGTCGATCCGGAGCAGATCATCGGCCACGGCCGGGAGGGCAAAGTTGTTGTTGTTGCCGGCTTTCAGGGAGTCACTGAAGAAGGCGAGGTGACAACCCTGGGGAGAGGGGGCAGCGACACAACGGCAGCTGCGCTGGGTGTTGCCCTGAACGCTGAACGGGTGGACTTTTACACTGACGTGGAGGGAATCATGACGGCAGACCCAAGAATAGTTGCGGACGCCAGACCGATTGAGGCCGTGACCTACAATGAAATTTGCCAGCTGGCACGCGAAGGAGCTAAGGTGATCCATCCCCGCGCGGTCGAGATTGCCATGCAGAAAGGCATCCCACTTAGAATTAAATGCACTTTCAGCGAGGCGCCGGGCACGCTTGTTACTTCGCAGGGCGAGCTCAATAAAGGAGCCATTGATATCACCAGGGACCGTACGATTACCGGTATTACCCATATTCCAGATATTACCCGGATAAAAATACGCACGGGGGATGCTGCGGATATCCCTGATTTCCAGGGAAGGATTTTTAAGGCACTGGCCCTGGCAGGGATCAGCGTTGATTTTATCAATGTACATCCTGAGATTGTTCTTTTTACCGTGAAAAACACCGATTCCTCAAAAGCTGTAAAGATTCTAGAAAACATGAAAATAAAACCGGAGGTTTCACCGGACTGCGCAAAAGTTGCAGCTGTGGGCGCGGGTATGACAGGCGTGCCGGGCGTTATGGCTAAAATCGTGGAAGCACTTGCGACCGAAAAAATTCAAATCCTGCAATCGGCTGATTCCTATACAACCATTTGGGTGCTGGTTAAAAAAGAGGACATGGAAAACAGCATCCGGGCCCTGCACCGGCAGTTCGGTTCCTGTCATTAAATTTAGGGTAGTTGTTCATGCCGCTGCCGGCGCCACATCATAAAAATCTGTAGATTCGATTTCAATCGAACACGGCGCGTTTGCACAATTTGAAGAACGGCTCCAAAGGTGCATTTGGGCGAATGAATTGGCGCCCTTGCATTTAGCCGGGGCACAAGCAATAATCTCTATTTTCGGGACAGATCAATCATTTTGGCAGCTCATTATTTTGGTTGATTATTATTTTAAATTGAGGTGAAAGACTTGAACATCGACTTCGGACATGTTCTGACTGCTATGGTAACGCCTTTTCATAAAGACTTAACCGTGAATTTCAGCCAGGCCAGAAAACTGGCCCGTTACCTGGTTGAGTCCGGGTCAGACGGATTGGTAGTCGCCGGAACCACCGGGGAATCGCCAACCCTCTCCAAGGAGGAAAAGGTCGAGCTTTGCAGGGCGGTGGTTGAGGAGGTGGGCGGGAAGGCCGTGGTCCTAGCCGGAACAGGTGGGAACTCCACCACGGAAAGTATCGAGCTGACCCAGGCTGCTCAAAAAGTCGGCGTTGACGGAGTCATGCTGGTCGCTCCTTACTATAACAAGCCCTCCCAGGAAGGACTTTTTCAGCACTTCAGGGCAATTGCCGAAAGCACCGGCCTGCCCATCCTACTTTACAACATCCCGGGCCGGACTTCAGTAAATATGCAGCCCCGGACAGTGGCACGGCTTGCGCAAATTGAAAATATTGTGGCCATTAAGGAGGCCGGCGGGAGCATGGATCAGGTTAGTGAATTGCGCCGGTTGCTCCCGGATCGTTTTGAAATCTACAGCGGGGACGATTCACTAACCTTACCGATTCTGTCCATCGGAGGAAAAGGTATTGTCAGTGTGGTATCGCACCTGGTGGGCATACGCATGAAAGAGATGGTAAACGCTTTTATTTCCGGCAACATTACCCTGGCAACTGAGATTCACCTGGAACTTTTCCCGCTTTTTAAAGGAATATTTGTCACGACTAACCCGGTTCCAGTGAAGGCAGCCCTCAACATGAGGGGCTGGCAGGTTGGTGTTCCCCGCCTGCCGCTGGTCGAGGCCACGCCGGCTGAAAAAGAATCGATTCAGCGGATTATGGAAAGCCTGAAGTTGGTTTAAACAATGAATTGCTGGAATCATAAGAGAGCCTGCTTCAAACAAGGCTCTCTTATGATTCCAGCAGGGGTGAGCAACAATAAAGCAGGCTTTTTAAGCTTTGAGAATGTTATCCCTGGCTTTCTAAATCAATTAATAAACTCCTGACCGGGGCCGGGTCGTAGATCCGGTCACCAATGGATTGTTTTAAATGAGTTGTTTGGGGTTATAAAATAAGGTATAATGTAATTTAAGTGTTTAGAGCGGCTTTCCTAATAACTTCAGTCAATCGAATATTTTCCCACCTTCTCCTGAAACGATCTCACCAGATTATTAATGATTAACAAATATTTTGGTTGGAAAGGTTAGGAGGTGCGGATTTGGCAAAAGAACCCAAATTGTCCCTTATCCCCCTTGGGGGTTTAGGGGAAATCGGCAAGAACATGATGGCGGTGAGATTTGGGGAAAATATTTTGGTTGTTGACTGTGGTTTAATGTTCCCGGAAGAGGGAATGCTGGGAATTGATATAGTGATTCCGGACATTACCTACCTGCTGGAAAACAGGGAATATGTACATGGTATCGTGCTCACACACGGGCATGAGGACCATATCGGGGCGCTACCGTACGTACTGCGCCGGCTCAATGTTCCAGTTTACGGAACGAAACTCACGCTTGGACTTCTTCAGGGAAAGCTGAAGGAGCAGAACATTGCCGGTGATGCTATTTTGCACACGGTCAGACCCAGGGACAGCGTTCAGATCGGCCCTTTTAAAGTTGACTTTATCAAGGTCTCACACAGCATTCCCGACGCTGTGGCCATAGCTATTCAAACACCAATAGGTGTGGTGCTTCATACCGGCGATTTTAAAATCGATCACACGCCCGTTGACGGTCAAGTTACAGATTTCCAGCGACTGAGCCAGTTAGGTGAAAAGGGTGTACTAGTATTGCTGTCCGACAGCACTAACGCAGAACGTCCCGGTTACACCATGTCCGAGCGGTTTGTGGGAAACACATTTGATGATACCTTCCGACAGGCAACTGAAGAGAGACTGATCATCGCCACTTTTGCATCCAATGTACACCGGCTTCAGCAGGCTATCGATGCGGCGTACAAACACAATCGTAAGGTTGCAGTGGTTGGCAGGAGCATGGTAAATGTGGTCAGTATTGCCTCTGAGTTGGGATATATAGATATCCCGGAAGGTACGTTGATTGAACTCGAAGAGGCCAACCGCCTGCCGAGGAACCGGGTTGTAATTTTGACCACCGGGAGCCAGGGAGAGCCAATGTCGGCATTGACCAGGATGGCTTTATCCGATCATCGACAGGTGGAGATCCTTCCCGGTGATAAAGTCATTATCTCGGCCACACCCATACCTGGTAATGAAAAACTGGTAGCACGCATTATTGATCAACTCTTTAAACTGGGGGCACAGGTTATTTACGAGTCTGTTTCCGGTACGCACGTTTCAGGCCATCCCAGCCAGGAAGAGTTGAAACTTATGATTAATCTCACGCGACCCAAGTTTTTTGTGCCGATTCATGGCGAATTCAGGATGATGATCAAGCACGCCGAACTGGCCAGGGATGTTGGTGTTTCACCGGAAAATATATTTGTCGCTGAAAACGGGCAGGTGTTAGAATTTACCCGACGCTCCGGGCGCGTTGCCGGTAAGGTAACGGCGGGGAAAGTACTGGTGGACGGACTGGGTGTAGGGGACGTGGGCAACATCGTCCTTAGGGACCGTAGAATGCTGTCCCAGGATGGCATTCTCATCGTGGTCGTCACCATTAACCGTGAAACAGGTCTTGTAATGGCAGGGCCGGATATCGTCTCCAGGGGATTTGTGTACGTACGTGAATCCGAGGAACTCATCGAGGAGGCCAAAACGAAGGTTAAGAGCGCCCTGGATAAATGCAACTATCGGGGTGTATGCGAGTGGTCCTCGATCAAGTCACAAGTTAGAGATACATTAGGGAAGTTTTTGTATGAAAAAACCAGGAGAAGGCCGATGATTTTACCGATCATCATGGAAATATAAGGTTTTCGAAGTTAACAGGAACTGCAATATCACTTAAACAAAAGGCTCCGGAATTCCGGAGCCTTTTTGTCTGCTTAGCGGTGTATTTTTTATGTTATTTCATACATACTAAGTGTTATAAACTAGAGAAGATCTTTAATCACAGTCAGGGAGTGAAACCTGTGAAAATGTTTAGTTTTGATCCTGAGCCTGGTGTTTTCCCCTACACCCCGGCCCCGGGACCGGATATCTCACCGGACCCCAGTCGGCGGGCAGAACCGGGCAGAGAGAATGAACCCGACCAGGAGGAGCCGCGGCACAACCGGAAAGTTACCGGGAAAAGCAAAGGAACCCTGGAAGCCGTAAAAGAAATAGGTGCAATGCCCATTCCGGAGATTAAATCGAACATCCACTGCCTGACTATTGTTGGTCAGATTGAAGGCCACCTGGTGCTCCCGCCTCAGAACAAAACAACTAAATACGAGCATATTATTCCACAATTGGTGGCCTTGGAACAGGCTCCCGAGATAGAGGGAATCTTAATTATCTTGAATACCGTCGGCGGAGACGTTGAGGCGGGGCTGGCTATCGCTGAAATGATTGCAAGTATATCGAAACCGACCGTTTCGATTGTGTTGGGCGGTGGGCATTCAATTGGCGTTCCCATAGCTGTTGGGGCTAAATACTCTTTTATCGCCAACACAGCCAGTATGACCATCCATCCGATCCGTTTAAACGGCCTCGTCATCGGGGTGCCCCAAACATACGAATATCTAGATAAAATGCAGGACAGGGTGGTTCGTTTTACGACAGAACATTCCAGGGTTACCGAACAAAAATTTCGTGAGTTGATGTTCAGAACAGGAGATCTGGCCAGGGATATTGGCACAGTTTTAATCGGCAAGGAGGCCGTGGAGATCGGACTGATTGATGCTGTAGGAGGGATTGGCAACGCTGTTCAAAAGATCAAGATAATGATAGAAGAGTGGAAACAACAGCGAAAAGAGGTGCAACTCCAGTGATTTTATATACACCGATGCAGTTGGAGTTAGTGCTGGAAGGTTTTGACACGACGAAATACCCAGAATATAAAGAAGTAGTATACAAGGGGGTTCCCATCCTGGTGGAAGAAACCGGCTTTGGCGCTAAAAAGATCATCAAGCTTCTGAGCACCCAACCCTCCGACTTCCTCAAACCGGAGCTGCTGCCGGGAAGCCTAATTGAATGTTAATGCAACAACTTTTACAATATTTCCCCTGATTTTGTTTTTTCGGACGGGCCGGGCGTGCTATAATGAGAAAGTGCGTTAAATCCTGTGCTCATCCGGGGGTGTTTCTGTGACAATATTTCAGGCGCTTATCCTGGGAATCATTCAGGGTCTGGGTGAATTTCTTCCGATCTCCAGCTCAGCCCACCTTGTCCTTGTACCGTGGGTGCTCGACTGGCCCTACGCAGGACTAACTTTTGACGTAGCCCTGCACATCGGAACTCTAATCTCCGTGGTCGCATTCTTTTGGCGAGACTGGTTCTCTCTGATCAACAGCGCCCTTCGCCGGGATGGAACACAGGAAGCAAGAATGTTCTGGTATCTGTTAGCTGCAACTGTTCCCGGGGCCGCAGTGGGTTATCTGTTTGAGGAACAGGCCGAGACCATCTTTCGCACCCCGCTTTTAATCGGTGTCCTGCTGATTATGATGGGCATCGTTCTTTACTGGGTGGACCGCAGCGCCGCTAAGATTAAGAGCATTCGGGGAGTGTCGCTTTCCGACAGTCTGCTCATTGGTCTTTCCCAGGCTTTTGCCATTCTCCCCGGCGTATCCCGCTCCGGGGTAACCATGACGGTGGGACGCGCGCTCGGCCTGACCCGCGAGGCGGCGGCAAGGTTTTCCTTTTTGCTTTCCACCCCCATCATTGTTGGGGCAGGGCTCTTTAAGCTAAAAGACATCACGCCGGGGGACATTAATGCAGCATTTGTGGCCGGGGTTATTTCCTCCGCAGTGGTTGGATTCATCTCCATAGGCTTTCTGCTGAGGTACCTTGCCCGGCGCAGTTTCGCGGTTTTCGCCTGGTACCGCTTCGCTGTTGGCTCAGCGGTGATTGTTATTGCCCTGGTCAGGTTTTAAAGCGGCACCTGGCCCTTAACCTATTAACTTCCATGACCGGGTGGATCCAAGGTACGTTTGTACGAACAAATTCACACCTGCATTCCACCCGCACAGCAGGCGCCGAATTTTATTTTCCGAGTGCCGGCTAAAACCTTCGCCTTTAGGCGAATAGCAGGCTTTAGCTTTGTTCGGACTTTCAGTCCGTTTAAAACCTACCGGCTTTTAGCCGGTAGTTGTTTAGTTTCACGATAGGAGAACAGCACGTCTTGGACCTGGCCGGCAGCGATAGCAATATAAGACAGTCCGCTCTTACTAAGTGGAATGCCCCCGAATTTGCGCGGTGGGCTATTATTATGTGTATTTTCAAGGAAATTTGATCCTAACTGTGGTATATTATTTTTGGAGGGTACAAATATGGGAACGCCGGGACGGCTTAAGGAAGAACTAAAGTTTGAAATCCTGGGGATCGCCCTGGTAGCGCTGGGCGTACTTGGCATTGTCTGCCTTCTGTCCCCTTCTTCAGGACTGATTAGTCAATTTGTTGATAGGGTTTTAAAAGGCATTGCCGGGGAAGGAAGATATCTCTTCCCGCTGCTTTTGGTTCTGGCCGGGATCAGACTGGTAAGTAAACGCAGCAGGACCCAGGCATCCGAAAGAATATACGGAGCTGCTCTGCTATATCTGGTTGCGCTGACTTTTTTCCATCTCATGATCCCCCTGGAGGACTCCTTCAAGGCGGGTGTCGCAGGTGATGGCGGAGGGGTTATGGGTGCGCTGTTAAGCTATAGTTTCAGAAAATCATTCGGCATTGTTGGGACCTACATAATCTTAATTTCAGCTGGGATAATTTCCCTTTTACTGCTTACAAATCTTTCCCTGCTGACAATGTCCAAGGGCTTTGCAGAACGGGTAAAAGCTGTTTTTAAAAAAGGTTTGAGCAGCATGGAAGGGTTCCTTTTCACGGATGAAGAAGAAGAAAAAGAAGAAAAAGAAAAGAAAAAGAAAGATAGCATTCCCAACAAACCAGTTATTATCGATGCGGAAGATCATTTCACCATTCTGGAATCAACGGAAGCTCGAACAGAAGAGGCTGGGCAGGAAAAAGGATCCAGTAACCCTTTGTCTCATCCTGGAAGAAGTGTGAAACCCTCCCCGGAAAGCGTTGAGCAAAGCGGCACTGGCACAGACAAAGTCGAGGACGACGGGATTTCATTCTTTGACCAGGAACACCCAGCGGAGCTGTCTTCTTTTAAGCTACCACCCCTGACGCTTTTGGCACGTCCAAACAGGGTAAAAAATATTCGTTTTAATAAAGATATCAGTGAAAATGTTCGTATTTTGGAAGATACGCTGGAAAGTTTCGGCGTCAAGGCCAGGGTTATGCAGGTATCCAGGGGGCCGGCCATCACCCGCTACGAAAT